>BNJU01000528.1_pt1:180000-226782 | contig 226782 bp, 279 predicted proteins | sample 8539281 | NCBI WGS metagenome assembly BNJU01 (sample SAMD00202456, study PRJDB9452) | human saliva metagenome | isolation source: human saliva | place: Japan | reverse complement strand
TTCTAAAAGGTAGTGAAAAGGTAGTGATTCGGTTGATTTATATTGCAATGTGATGAAATTAAATTTCAGAATCGCTTAAATCAAGGTTTCTAACATCTATTGACGTGTAGTGAACCCTATTTCCTCTGTAAACACAACGTGTTTGCGAAGTTTTGCTGAGTATTTTCTTCAATTGAAGACGGTCTGGAGTGTTACGTTTGTTTTGGAAGTAAGGGTACAAGCGTTCACCAGATTCTTTGTGTTCAAGTGTAATATTTACGCGCATGGTATCTCCTTCTATTATTCAGCTGATGCAGACTTTTTGAGCGATCTTACGTCCTTTGTAGTATCCTTTATGATACACATGGTGAACGTGAGTAATTCCAGTTGCTTCGTCAAGTTTACAGATGGAGCTGTTACTTTGTAGTGCGTACGACGTTTGTTTTTCTTCGCTTTTGATGTGCGACGTGCAGGTACTGCCATTTCGTTTTTCTCCTTTTAAGATATAAATTCAATTAGGTTTGATTTTCATCAACTTTAACAGTATAACAAAACTTTTTGTAAAGTAAAGTTACTTGACAACAAAAATTGAAATTTTTTGGAAAAGCTTTTTCATCCTCTAGTTGATCTCAAAGTCCTTGCTCTGTCTTTGGGCCTTCTTTTATGCTATAATAATAAAAAATACGATGAGAGGAATGACATGACAGAATTAGACAAACGCCATCGTAGTAGTGTCTACGATAGCATGGTAAAATCTCCCAACCGTGCCATGCTTCGCGCGACGGGAATGACCGATGAAAGCTTTTGAGAAACCGATTGTCGGAGTGATTTCGACATGGGCGGAAAAATACCCTGTAACATCCACCTCCATGATTTTTGGAAAAATTGGCCAAAGAAGGTGTGAAAGATGCAGGAGCTTGGCCGGTCCAATTTGGCACCATTACAGTTGCGGATGGGATCGCTATGGGGACACCAGGGATGCGCTTTTCCTTGACGTCTCGTGATATCATTGCGGACTCTATCGAAGCTGCTATGGGTGGCCACAACGTCGATGCCTTTGTAGCCATCGGTGGCTGTGATAAGAACATGCCTGGTTCCATGATTGCCATTGCCAATATGGATATCCCAGCGATCTTTGCCTACGGAGGAACCATTGCACCAGGGTAATCTCGATGGCAAGGATATCGACTTGGTTTCTGTTTTCGAAGGGATCGGGAAAGTGGAATCACGGCGATATGACCGCTGAAGAAGTGAAGCAACTAGAATGTAATGCCTGCCCTGGCCCTGGTGGCTGTGGTGGGATGTATACGGCCAACACCATGGCGACAGCGATCGAGGTCCTTGGGTATGAGCTTGCCAGGTTCCTCTTCTCACCCTGCTGAATCAGCGGATAAGAAGGCCGATATCGAAGAAGCGGGTCGTGCAGTTGTCAAAATGCTTGAAATGGGACTGAAGCCATCTGATATCTTGACTCGTGAAGCCTTTGAAGATGCGATTACAGTGACCATGGCACTGGGTGGATCCACCAATGCGACTCTTCACTTGCTTGCGATCGCTCATGCGGCCAACGTGGACTTGACACTGGAAGACTTCAACGATTTCCAAGAGCGCGTGCCTCACTTGGCTGACTTGAAACCTTCAGGGAAATATGTCTTCCAAGACCTTTACAATGTCGGTGGTGTGCCAGCCGTCATGAAATACCTTCTTAAGAATGGTTTCCTTCATGGGGATCGCATCACATGTACTGGTAAAACGGTGGCTGAGAACTTGGAAGCCTTTGCTGATTTGACACCGGGTCAAAAAGTTATCATGCCACTTGAAAATCCAAAACGTGCGGATGGTCCATTGATCATCTTGAAAGGGAACTTGGCTCCAGAAGGGGCGGTTGCCAAAGTATCAGGTGTGAAAGGTCCGTAACATCACGGGTCCTGCTAAGGTCTTTGACTCTGAAGAAGCTGCCATTGAAGCCGTTCTTTCAGACGAAATCGTGGATGGCGACGTTGTTGTTGTTCGTTTCGTAGGGTCCCTAAAGGGTGGTCCTGGTATGCCGGAAATGCTGTCCTTGTCATCCATGATCGTTGGGAAAAGGCCAAGGAGACAAGGTGGCTCTCTTGACAGACGGACGCTTCTCAGGTGGGTACTTACGGTCTCGTTGTCGGTCACATTGCGCCTGAAGCTCAGGTCGGTGGCCCAATCGCCTACCTCCACACTGGGGACATGGTAACGGTTGACCAAGATACCAAAGAAATCACCATGCACGTTTCAGACGAAGAGTTAGCGAAAACGGAAGGCTGAAACAACCTTGCCACCACTGTATAGCCGTGGGGTTCTGGGTAAATACGCCCATATCGTTTCTTCAGCATCACGTGGTGCTGTGACCGACTTCTGGAATATGGAACAGTCTGGTAAACAGTAATTGCAAGGACGACTTTGTCCAAAGAGAGTGGGACAGAAATCGGTAATTCGTTAGAATTCGATTTCGTCGTCCCACCTCCGCACAGTTGAGTAGGGCTGTAAAAGCTGATGAAATCAGTGTAGTAGAGCCCACTCAACCACTGCGTCTTGCTCGACAATCCAAAAATAATTGAGAGGCTAGGACTTTTGTCCCAGCCTCTTTTTTTGGCTCAAAGTGGCTATTTTCAACCCTGTCGCTGAAGCGTATGAATATTACTTTTTGGGGGATTTGAGTGTATCATCTGTCATTTTTCTTGTAAATCCGTCTATAATTTGCTATAATTGTGACTAATCGAATCAATCCTTTAATACTGTCCAGAGAGGCAGGCAAGGAGCTATGGAAATGAAAGGCCTGGGAAGACCAGCCTATATTTTGTGTATCTCCTTGTTGTGGGGGATTTTTTTGTATAGTTGAAAAGTGGTTTGATAAAAAAAGAAATCGTCGATGATGGAGCATGAGCACTCCTTACGATTTGGTCATCGAAGGTAGACGTTTTTTTGTTCAGCCATAACTTGTCGCATCTTTAATTTTAGGAGGTTTTTACGATCGTGAATGACGTTAAATATGATGTGAATGATATGCCAAAACCTGGTTTATTGGTTGGTTTATCTTTCCAGCATTTGTTTGCCATGTTTGGGGCGACAGTGCTGGTGCCGATTTTGGTTGGGATTGATCCTGCCATTGCTTTGTTTCTCATCTGGTTTGGGGAACCTTGGCTCACTTAACCGTGACCAAGTATAAGATTCCCTGCCTACATGGGGATCTAGTTTTGCTTATATTGCTGCTATGCAGATGTTGATGAAGACAGATGGGAATCGCAGCAGTTGCCCAAGGTGCTATGGCGGGTGGTTTGGTCTACTTGTTTGTAGCTCTGATTGTTAAGCATGCGGGTAAAGATTGGATTAATAAGGTCCTTCCACCAATCGTGGTTGGTCCCATTATCATGGTAATTGGTTTGAGTCTTGCGAAGAATGCCGTCACTGATGCGACAACCTTAAATAAAAGCTATAGTGGTTATGCTCTATTGATTTCGATGGTGACCCTCTTTGCGGTTATCCTATTTAACATGTATGGCAAGAAGATTGTCGGTGTCGTCCCAATTTTACTTGGATTAATTGTGGGCTATATTTTCTCATTGGCTCTTGGTTTGCTGACAGGACATAGTTTTGTCAATTTCTCAGAGGTAAGTGCGGCGCATTGGATTCAAGTTCCAAACTTTGACATTCCATTTGTGGATTATAGCTTTAAACTCTATCCAAGTGCGATTTTGACTATGGCTCCGATTGCCTTTGTGACCATGACGGAACATTTTGGCCACCTCATGGTTTTAAATAGTTTGACTGAGCGTGATTACTTCAAGGATCCAGGGCTTGACCATACGCTTACTGGTGATGGCTTGGCACAGATTATTGCTGGATTCTTTGGAGCTCCTCCGGTAACTTCTTATGGGGAAAACATTGGGGTGATGGCCCTTAGTAAGGTCTACTCAGTTTACGTTATTTCAGGCGCAGCAGTGATTGCGGTTGTCATGAGCTTTATTGGGAAGCTATCAGCACTCTTGCACTCTATTCCAACTCCTGTATTGGGAGGTTTGTCTATTGCCCTCTTTGGGGTTATCGCTGCTAGCGGTTTGAAATTTTAGTTGAACATAAGATTGATTTTGATAATAAAAAGAATCTCTTGATTGCAAGTGTGATCCTAGTATCAGGGATCGGTGGTTTGATGATTGACCTCGGTGGTCTTCAAATCACGGGTGTGGCAACGTCAACCATTCTTGGAATTGTGTTGTATCAAATCCTTCCAGAACCAAAAAGCTGACGAGGCTTAGTCCATTCTGGTAGTGAAAAAGTTTGAATGGATTTCAAACATTATAAAAAAACGAGGAACAAACTCTGATGGCAGAGCTGGTGTTCCTCGTTTTTTTATTATGGATCGGATTTCCAAAGAGGCCTTCCTTCATTAGTTGACTGCGTTTCTTAAAATGGTAATGATTGTTATCGTGGTGGAAGACCAGGGCGATGCGCCCGTATCGGCTGATTCGTGTAATTTTCCAAGCGGGTGACCAAGTTACTTCAACCTTGACATCTTCGATCCCCTCGATTTCTTTTAGGCGAGCGACGATTTCGATCGGAAGGCTCTCAGCACAGCTACAAGCCGTATCGGTAAAGGTCATAACCACCTTGCAAGTGCCGGCTTCATCTAGATGGATCTCGTAGATCAGTCCCAGATTATAAACATCTAACTCAACATCGGTATCAAATACAAGCTCCAATTTTTCGATTAATGACTTCTCTAGTGCCAGGGCGCGGTCATTGATTTTGATATCCTCTCTCATCGCAAGATCCTTTCAGTGTAGTATGGCTTCCATTTTCTCATAATTCGGCTGATAAGGCAAGAAGAGAAAGAGGTTTTGAAGGTGTCGAACGAAGGAAATTCGGTCCAGCCTCCATTTCTCTTCGAATTTGTGGTAAAATAGAGGCAAAAGTAAGACAAAGGATGAAGGCTATGAAATTACAAAAACCAAAAGGGACCCAGGATATCCTTCCTGGCGATTCAGCGAAATGGCAATATGTAGAAGACTTTGCACGCAAGGTCTTTGCGCGATACAATTATGATGAAATCCGCACACCGATCTTCGAACATTATGAAGTCATCAGCCGTTCAGTAGGGGATACGACGGATATCGTTACCAAGGAAATGTATGACTTCTATGACAAGGGAGACCGTCATATCACACTTCGTCCAGAAGGAACAGCTCCTGTTGTCCGCTCGTATGTAGAAAATAAACTCTTTGCGCCTGAGGTACAAAAACCAAGTAAGTTCTATTACATAGGCCCAATGTTCCGCTACGAACGTCCTCAAGCAGGTCGTTTGCGTCAATTCCACCAAATTGGGGTAGAATGCTTTGGATCGAGCAATCCTGCAACGGATGTCGAAACCATTGCCATGGCAGCGCAATTCCTGAAAGAACTAGGAATTGACAATGTGACCTTGCACTTGAACACCTTGGGAAGCCCTGCTAGTCGTCAGGCTTATCGTCAAGCCTTGATTGATTATCTCTTGCCAATGAAGGATCAATTGTCTAAGGACAGCCAACGTCGCTTAGAAGAAAAATCCGCTTCGTGTCTTGGATTCAAAAGAAAAAAGAAGACAAGGCGGCGGTTGAACAGGCTCCTTCCATCCTAGACTATCTTGATGAAGAAAGCCAAGCGCATTTTGATGCGGTTCGTCGGATGTTAGAAGACTTGGGGGTAGCCTATGTCATCGATACCAATATGGTGCGTGGCTTGGATTACTACAACCACACGATTTTTTTGAGTTCATTACAGAAATTGAAGGCAATGAATTGACAGTCTGTGCAGGGTGGTCGCTATGATGGTTTGGTTGAATACTTCGGTGGCCCTGCGACAGCTGGTTTTGGATTTGGTATCGGTGTGGAACGGATCCTTCTCGTTCTTGAAAAGAAAGGCATTGAATTACCGATCGAAACAGGCCTAGATGCCTATATCGCTGTCCTAGGAGATGAGGTCAATGAAGCAGCGCTTAGCTTGGTTCAAGCCCTTCGAATCCAAGGTTTCAAGGCAGAACGTGACTATCTTGGACGCAAGCTCAAGGCACAATTTAAGTCAGCAGATGTCTTTGCGGCCAAAGCCTTGATTACCTTAGGAAGTAGTGAAGTTGAGAGCGGTCAAGTTACTGTGAAAAAAATAACCAAACTCGTCAAGAAGTAACGGTAGCTCTTGAAAGCTTGAAGAAAGACTTCCCATCTGTTTTAGCAGAGTTGGGATTGGCTTGATCAAGTCTTGCAGACACCTGAAAAACAGATTCGCATGGGAGTAGGAGCAAAGTCGTTGCGCCTGCTCTCTTTTATCTAGCTTCTGTTTGCCGACCTTTGCCAAGATTTGGCGAAAAGCCGTTAAATTTTCTGACATTTATGATATAATGAGAAGACTACTAGTAAAGGAATAAAACAGTCATGACATTAGTTTATCAATCAACACGAGATGAAAAAAATACTGTAACAGCTAGTCAAGCCATCCTTCAAGGATTGGCGACAGATGGCGGTTTGTTTACTCCAGTCTCTTATCCTCAAGTAGAGCTGGATTTTGACACCCTCAAAGACGCTTCTTACCAAGAAGTGGCTAAGCTGGTCTGTCAGCCTTTTTGGACGACTTTACAGCAGAGGAGTTGGACTACTGTATTTCTCATGCTTATGACAGCAAGTTTGATACCCCAGCTATTGCTCCTCTTGTCAAACTCGATGGGACAATACAACTTTGGAACTCTTCCACGGTTCCACCATTGCCTTTTAAAGATATGGCTTTGTCGATCTTGCCTTACTTTATGACAACAGCAGCTAAAAAAGCACGGTTTGGAAAAATAAAATTGTCATCTTGACGGCGACTTCTGGAGATACTGGAAAAGCTGCCATGGCAGGTTTTGCAGATGTTCCAGGGACAGAGATCATTGTCTTTTATCCAAAAAGATGGTGTCAGCAAGGTGCAAGAATTGCAAATGACGACTCAAACTGGGAGACAATACCCATGTCATCGCGATCGATGGAAACTTTGACGATGCCCAAACCAATGTCAAACACATGTTCAATGATGTGGCGCTTCGTGAAAAAAATTAGCAGCCAACAAGATGCAATTCTCATCAGCCAACTCTATGAACATTGGTCGTTTGGTGCCTCAGGTTGTCTATTACGTATACGCCTATGCGCAATTGGTCAAGACAGGCCAAATCACAGCGGGAGAAAAAGTCAATTTCACTGTTCCCAACAGGAAACTTTGGAAATATCTTGGCAGCTTTCATGCCAAACAAATCGGTCTTCCAGTTGGGAAAATTGATCTGTGCGTCAAATGAAAACAATGTCTTGACAGACTTCTTCAAAACACATGTCTATGATAAGAAACGTGAGTTCAAGGTGACCACCAGTCCATCGATGGATATTTTTGGTCTCTTCAAACTTGGAACGCTTGATTTTCCACTTGGTAGGCAATGATGCCACAAAGACCAAAGAATTGATGGAAAGCCTTGTTGCAACAGGTCAGTACCAATTGTCCAACTTTGATGCAGACATCTTAGATTTGTTTGCGGCTGCATACGCAGATGAAGCAGAAACTGCTGCAGAGATCAAGCGGGTCTATGAAGCGTCTGATTACATCGAAGACCCTCATACAGCCGTAGCATCAGCCGTTTATCAAAAAAATACCGGACCCAAACAGGGAGATACTGCTAAAAACAGTCATTGCCTCTACAGCAAGTCCTTATAAATTCCCAGTTGTGGCAGTAGAAGCGGTGACGGGCGAGACAGGTCTAGGTGATTTCGAAGCCTTGGCTAAATTACACACACTCTCAGGTGTTCCTGTGCCACCGGCTGTAGACGGCCTTGAAACTGCACCGGTTCGCCATCGTACAAGCGTGGCAGCCAAAGACATGCAAGCAGCCGTAGAAGACTACTTGGGACTTTAATTCTTCCTATTAGAAAGATCAAAAGAGCCGTTTGGCTCTTTTCTATACGCATGAATTCATACAAAAAAATCTTAAACATCGCCCTTCCTGCCATGGGTGAAAATTTCTTACAAATGCTGATGGGCATGGTGGACTCTTATTTAGTGGCTCACCTGGGCTTGATTGCCATTTCAGGTGTTTCCGTCGCAGGGAATATCATCACGATCTATCAAGCCATCTTTTTGGCACTGGGTGCGGCAGTTGCCAGTGTTATGTCCAAAAGCTTGGGTGAAAAAAATCAAGCCAACATTGCCTACCATGCGACAGAGTCACTGAAGGTGACCTTGTTGTTGAGTGCTCTCTTAGGAGGGGCTTCGCTGTTATTTGGACGCCAGATGATTTCGCTGTTGGGGACTGAAGCTGCAGTAGCCGAAAGTGGGGGGATTTACCTTTCCTTGGTTGGCGGGACCATAGTTCTCTTAGGATTGATGACGACCTTGGGCTCCTTGGTTCGGGTGGCCAACAATCCACGTATTCCTATGTATGTGAGCCTGTTGACCAATCTATTAAACGCTCTGTTCTCCTCTGTGGCTATTTTCCTTTTTGGTTGGGGCATTGTTGGAGCAGCTTTGGGGACGGTGCTTGCCCGTCTGGTGGGCGTCATCCTCTTGTGGCAAAAGGTCCAGCTACCCTTTGCCCCCCTTGGTTGGGGATTGGATCGTAAGCTCTTGAACTTAGCACTTCCAGCAGCCGGAGAGCGGCTGATGATGCGGGCTGGAGATGTGGTAATCATTGCGATCGTGGTTGCTTTTGGGACCGAGGCAGTCGCAGGAAATGCTATCGGAGAGACCTTGACCCAGTTTAACTACATGCCTGTGTTTGGGGTGGCCACAGCGACGGTCATGCTCGTAGCACGGAGCCTGGGTGAAGGTGATCTTGAGCAGATTGCCCGCCTTCGAAAGCAGTCTTACTGCTTGTCCTTTGTATTAATGTTACCCATTGCCTTGGGAATCTTTTTTGGGGGCACCCTTCTGACCCATCTCTACACACAAGATACAAAAGCAGTAGAAGCTAGTTTATCGGTTGTCCTCTTTTCTTTGTTAGGAACGCCGTTTACAGCAGGAACGGTCATCTATACAGCTGTTTGGCAAGGCTTGGGAAATGGGAAGCTTCCATTTTATGCGACGACGATTGGCATGTGGGTCATTCGAATTGGAGCCGGTTATCTGCTTGGAGTAACCCTTGGCTTTGGCCTTCCAGGGGTCTGGACGGGGACACTGCTCGACAATGGCTTCCGTTGGCTATTTTTGAGTCAACTTTATAGACGAAAAGTAGGAGAGAAAAAATGACAAAACGAGCCTTTATTTGGGATTTGGATGGGACCTTGCTGGATTCCTATGATGCTATTTTAGCAGGTCTTGAGGAGACCTATGCAACTTATCAGCTTCCCTTTGACCGAGCCAGCATTAAAGATTTCATCTTGAAGCATTCGGTTCAAGATCTTTTAGTAGCCGTGGCGGAGGAGTATCATCTGGATGTGACTGACTTGAATCATCGCCGAGCAGAAAGTCTAGCGGAGAAAAAATGCCCAGGTCCTTCTGATGGATGGGGCGCGTGATGTCCTATCCTGGGGACAAGAAGCTGGAATTGAGCAGTTTGTCTATACCCATAAGGGAGAGAATGCCTTTGTCATCCTGCGGGACTTTGGTTTGGAAGCCTTTTTTACAGAGATTTTGACCAGTCAAAGTGGTTTTGCCCGCAAGCCTGACCCAGAAGCTGCCATGTATCTGATGGAGAAGTACGGGTTGGAGCCAGAAAAATACCTACTATATTGGGGATCGGAGCCTGGATATTGACTTTTGCAAGAAATAGCCAGATTCAGAGTATCAATTTCTTGACGTCTGACTATCAAGGCAATCATCAGATGAACACCTTACTAGATATTCCCAGCTATTTTTAAACGCTGAAAAAGAATCTGTAAAGAATTTGTTTTCATTTTGAAATAAAGTCGTAAGCTTTCTTTTAAGAAATGTCCGCTATAATAGAAAGCATAAACAAAGACCTCCTAACTTTGTTTAGAAAAAAATCCTAAAACTTTTCTTTTTCATAATAATCTCCCTAAGAGTCGCCAAATCAGGCGGCTTTTTTTGTGAAAAGAAAAACAGTGCAAGCTCTTTTTCTTGCAAGAGGATATGAAATATTTTATAATTGATTAGTCAATTATTGATTTATCAAAAAAATGAATAGAGGAAGGAACATGGCAGAAATAAATGATTTGCTCTACCAACTACGCTTTGGCAGATCAATCAACTACGCAACTCTTTTGAAAAGCGCCTAGGGATTAGCTTAACACGTTACCAAATCTTGCAGGATTTATTAGAACAAGCGCCTTGCAATCAGATCGCGGTTCAGGAGCGCTTGCAGATTGATCCAGCGGCTTTAACCCGGCATTTCAAAATATTAGAAAAGGAAGGATTTGTCCATCGGAGTCGAAATCCAAAGAATCAGCGGGAAATCTTAATTCATTTGACGGATACGGCCTATAATCGTTTGGTCAAACATCCCCCTCGCCATCATGTGGCGGTGAAAGAACAGATGAGTCGGATTTTGACTGCTCAAGAACAAGAGCAATTTTCTTACCTGCTGGACAAATTAGTATCTGGCATTGAACAAATAACAGTTGAATAAAAAGGAGAATCTACGATGTCATTACTGACGATTATTTTAGCAAGTCTTGCTGCACTGGAGCATTTGTATATTTTTTATTTGGAGAGCATCAGAACCACATCTGATACCACAAGTCGGGTTTTCAACATGGATAAAGAAGAACTCGCTCGCCCATCTGTGACCTCTTTATTTAAGAATCAAGGGATATACAATGCCTTGATTGGTGTCTTCCTCTTGTATGGATTGTTTGTCTCTAAAAATAGTGAAGTTGTTACAATTTTTGTGCTTTTTATTATTGGAGCTGCGGCCTACGGTGCGATGACAGCCAATAAAAAGATTATCTTGACCCAAGGTGGTCCTGCAATTTTAGCTTTGTTGAGTATCCTATTGTTGGGATAAAAAGGACGGGCCGCTAGGGCTCTTTGAGCTGATTTTATTAAATTAGTGTAGAAAAAAAGTATAAAAAAAGACTAAAAAAATTTTTATTGACTTTCTAAGAAAAAAAGGGTTATAATGGTAGCAACAGAAAAGTAATGAGTCAGCTATTTTCAGGGAGCTTGTGGGGAATTGTGAACAAGCAATAGCGACTGATGAAAATTGGACTGTTATGATCAATGAATTCTAACCCATGTGAATTCGGTTGGCACCCTCTACCGTGCAACTCCTTGATAGAGGAGATAGAGATGTAGGGAAAGACCAGCTATTTTTTTCCCTATAAAAGAGGTGGCACCGCGGACACTACGCCCTCACACAGTTTTTGTGTGAGGGCTTTTCTATGTGCCTTAGCAAGCGAAGCGAGCTTAGGCACATTGATCCCAAAAGCGCAAACAGAGCGATGGGATACCCTTGATCGCCTTAGCAAGGTGACGTCTGAATTCATTAGAATAAAAAGAGTTCTAAAAGAGAGGTTTCTGATATGAAAAAGTTTTATCTGCTGATGTGTTGAGTCCAATTTTTGGCTTATATGCGTTTGGATGCGCCCCATAAAATGATCTTGGAGTCGATCCCTCGTGAAAAAAGAGAATGCGCGTTTTTTTCAATTGTAGCCTATCGGCCAGTCAGTGAAGTCAAATTTGAAAATGGCGTCCTCTATTACAATGATCAAATTGTTGAAGAGGATCCTTTGGACTTTTTGAATCGCATCACGGTCAAAACGAAAACTTCAGAAGAACTTCCTTTTAACGGTGGGGCGATTGGATTTGTCGGCTATGACTTGATTGGTCTCTATGAGAACATTGGTTCCATTCCTGAAGATACGATCGGCACACCAGATCTTCACTTTTTCTTATATGAAAGCTATGTGATTTTTGATCACAAAAAGGAAAAGGTCTATGTGGTGGAAGAGAACCTCTATAGTGGACGGAGTGAAGCAGAGCAAGCGTCGAGCTTGGAGCAAGTATTAGCACAATTGGCAAGACCTGCAAAAGAAGAGTTTCAGGACAAGGACCTGCATGCGCTTCATTTCCACAATCATTTGGAGCAAAAAGAGTTTGAGGAAATGGTAGCCCTAGCGCGGGACTATATTCGAAAAGGAGATATGTTCCAATGCGTGCTCAGTCAACGTTTTTCAGCTGATTTTTCAGGAAAACCACTAGATTATTACCGCAATTTGCGCGTGACCAACCCTTCGAATTATCTCTACTTTTATGATTTTGGGGAGTACCAAATTATCGGTGCTAGTCCAGAAAGTCTGGTGTCGGTCAAGGATCGAGTGGTGACAACCAATCCCATTGCGGGCACGCGTCCCAGAGGGATCGATGAAGAGGCTGATCGGCAATTGGCAGCTGATTTGGCAGGGGATCCAAAAGAAGTCGCAGAACACCGGATGTTGGTGGATCTAGGGCGAAACGATATTGGGCGTATCGCTCAAAATGGGTCAGTTGAAGTGACCAAATATATGGAAGTGGAATTCTTCCGTTATGTCATGCACCTGACCAGTGTGGTCAAGGGCAATTACTTCCTGGACTAGCCTCCATTGAGGCTCTGAAGGCAACTCTTCCAGCTGGGACCGTTTCAGGGTGCTCCCAAGATTCGAGCCATGAAGCGAATCTATGAGGCAGAAAAAGAGAAACGAGGCGTCTATGCGGGGGCTATTGGCTATCTCTCTGTGACGGGGGATCTCGATTTTGCTATTGCGATTCGAACCATGATCCTCAAAAATAAGAAGGCTTATGTGCAGGCCGGAGCAGGAATCGTTTATGATTCGATTGCTGAAAATGAATACCAAGAAACCGTCAATAAGGCAAAAATCGATGACAAGGATTGGAGAAGAAGGATGATTTTATTAGTCGATAATTACGATTCATTTACCTACAATTTAGCACAGTATATCGGAAAAATTTGATGAGGTCCAGGTGCTTCGAAATGATGATCCGGATTTGTACCAAGTTGCCCAAGAAGCAGATGCCTTGGTCTTTTCTCCAGGTCCGGGTTGGCCAAAGGATGCGGGCAAGATGGAGGAGATGATCCGAGATTTCGCGGGGGTCAAACCAATCTTGGGGATCTGCTTGGGGCATCAAGCGATTGCGGAAGTTTTTGGAGGGCGCTTTGGGATTGGCGCCACAGGTCATGCATGGCAAACAAAGCCAGATCCAGCTAGAAGCTCCTCTCCGCTATACGCGGGTGTCGCAAAAGAAGTCCCAGTCATGCGCTACCATTCGCTGACGATTGAAGACATGCCAGAGGATTTTGTCATTACCTCTCGGACGACGGATGATCAAGCGATTATGGGGAATTCAACACCGCAGCTTACCGATTTATGGTTTTCAATACCATCCAGAAAGTATCGGGACGCCAGATGGGCTCAAGACCATCGAAAATTTTTGTCAAACTAGTCAAGGAGCGGAAGATGAAACAAGTGCTTGCAAAAAGTAGCGGAAGGAATGGATCTAACCAGTGCAGAGTTAGAAGCGGCCATGGAGGAAGTCGTTGCTGGTCGTGCTTCAGAAGCACAGGTGACGGCCCTTCTTCTAGGTCTTAAAATGAAGGGAGAAACGGTTGAAGAGCGGACGGCTATTGCAAAAGTGATGCAGGCCTATGCAGTCGCTATTCCTACAGAAGTTCAAGGAGCAATGGACAATTGTGGAACGGGGGGCGATCGTTCGTATAGTTTCAATATTTCAACAACAGCTGCCTTCGTCCTTGCTGGTGGTGGGATTAAGATGGCGAAACACGGAAATCGTTCAATCTCTTCCAAATCTGGTTCTGCGGATGTATTAGAAGCTCTAGGGATTAACCTTGATTTGGGTCCAGAAGACTTGGGACGAGTGTTTGAAAAAGGCGGGAATTGTCTTCCTATTTGCCAAAAAAATCTGCATCCTGGCATGCGCTATATTATGCCCGCTCGCTTGGCACTAGGGGTTCCAACGGTGATGAACTTAACTGGTCCTCTTATCAATCCGATTCCTCTAGAAACCCAGCTATTGGGAACCAGTCGTCCGGATATGCTGGAAAGTACGGCAGAGATTCTAAAGAATTTGGGTCGGAAAACGCGCAGTGGTGGTGAGTGGTCCACAAGGTTTGGACGAGGCAGGCCTTGATGGAGAAAACCCAGCTCGCTATTCTGGAAAATGGACAGGTTACCTTATCCAGCTTTCAACCAGAAGATATCGGAATGGAGCGCATTGAAATTGATCAAGTACGAGGTGGAGACGCCAAACGCAATGCGGAAATTTTTGCTCAGTGTCTTGAAGAATGAAGCAAGTCCCTTCTTAGAGGTGACTGTCTTGAATGCTGGCCTTGGTTTTTTTATGCCAACGGCAAGGTAGATTCTATCAAGGAGGGATTGCCTTGGCACGTGAAGTGATTGCCAGTGGGGCTGCCCTTGAGAAATTGAGATTATTACAGGAGTATCAAAAAAATGAGTCAAGAATTCTTGCCAAAGATTCTAAAGGAAAAAGGCGCGTGAAGTGGCTGTGATGAAAGAAGAGGAACTCCAACCTTTGCGCGAGACCTACCGCCTGTATGATTACCTAAAGAGTCATCCAGAAAAGCTTCAGGTCATTGCGGAAGTGAAAAAGGCTAGCCCGAGTCTGGGAGATATTCATGTCGATGTGGATATCGTCGCGCAGGCTAAGACTTACGAAGAAAAATGGGGCCGTGATGATTTCTGTCTTGACCGATGAAGTGTTTTTCAAGGGCAGTATCGAGTATCTCCGGGAAATATCTAGTCAAGTACGTATCCCCACCCTCAACAAAGATTTCATTGTGGATGAAAAGCAAATAATTCGGGCGCGAAACGCAGGGGCGACTGTGATCTTGTTGATAGTTGCAGCCTTATCAGAGACTCGTCTGAAAGAACTCTTGATTTTGCGACCCATCTTGGCCTGGAGGTCTTGGTGGAGACCCATAATCTGACAGAACTAGAGGTCGCTCACCGGATTGGGTGCTCAGATCATCGGGGTCAATAATCGCAACTTGGTGACCTTTTGAGACAGATCTTCATACTAGCCTTGAATTGGCGACCAGCTTTTGAACAAGAACCGGTTTACATCTCTGAGTCTGCTATTTTCACAGCAGCAGACGCGCGCATGCTGGCTCCTTATTTTAATGGCATTCTCGTTGGGACAGCCCTCATGAAGGCAGACAATGTGGCTGAAAAAAAGTAAAGGAGTTGCAGATTGACAAAGGTTAAAATTTGCGGATTGTCCACTCCGGAAGCTGTCCAGACAGCTGTTGAAGCCGGTGCGGACTACATTGGTTTTGTCTTTGCACCAAGCAAACGGCAAGTCACGTTGGAGCAAGCTCGGCAGTTGGCTACAGGGCATTCCAAAGGGGGTTCAAAAAAAGTCGGTGTTTTTGTATCACCACAAAGAGAAGAAGTGGAGCAAGCTTGCCAAGTTGTGGGCTTGGACCTGATACAAGTGCATGGGACCGATGGATGAAACCATCTTGCAAGACCTTCCCCAACAGACGATTCGCGCTGTTCAAGTGGGGAAAGACGCAGCTCTTCCTGAGACCAGTGCTGATTATCTGCTCTTTGATGCTCCTGTAGCAGGAAGTGGAGAGACCTTTTAACTGGCAAGAACTCGAAACCCAAAAACTTTCACAAAGCCCTTCTTTATTGCAGGAGGCTTGACGGAAGACAATGTAGCAGATGCTATTCGCTTCTTTTCATCCTTATGCGGTGGATGTATCCAGTGGGGTCGAGACAAATGGAATAAAAAGATCAAGAAAAGATAAAAACGATTTATAGAAAGGGTCAAGCATGGCATATAAACAACCAGATCAAAAAAACGGATTTTTACGGGCGGTTCGGGGGACGATTTGTCCCTGAAACCTTGATGACAGCAGTTTTAGAATTAGAAGAAGCCTACAGAGAAAGTCAAGCAGATCCTTCTTTTTCAAGCAGAATTGGATCAGCTTCTGAAACAATATGTCGGTCGGGAAACACCGCTCTATTACGCTAAAGAAATCTTACCAAGTATGTCGGTGGAGCCAAGATCTTTCTTAAAAGAGAAGACCTCAACCACACAGGGGCTCATAAAATTAATAATGCCCTAGGACAGGTTTTATTGGCACACCGGATGGGCAAAAAGAAGATCATCGCAGAAACAGGGGCCGGACAGCACGGTGTTGCAACGGCAACGGCTGCTGCTTTATTTGATATGGAATGCACCATCTACATGGGGGAAGAAGATGTCAAACGCCAAGCCCTCAATGTCTTTCGGATGGAGTTGTTGGGCGCAAGGTTCAATCAGTAACAGATGGGTCACGTGTTCTCAAGGATGCGGTCAATGCTGCCCTTAGAGCCTGGGTAGCAAATGTGGAGGATACCCACTATATCATGGGGTCTGCTCTAGGACCTCACCCATTCCCAGAAATTGTCCGTGATTTTTCAAAGTGTCATCGGTCGAGAAGCCAAACGCCAATTTGCAGAGCAAAATGATGGTGCGCTACCAGATGCAGTCTTTAGCCTGTGTAGGAGGCGGATCGAACGCCATTGGCCTCTTTTATCCTTTTGTTGAGGATGCCTCTGTTGCCATGTATGGGGCAGAAGCTGCTGGGCTTGGAGTAGATACAGACCAGCATGCAGCAACCTTGACCAAGGGGCGTCCGGGAGTCCTTCACGGCGCCTTGATGGATGTGTTACAGGATGCCCATGGACAGATTTTTAGAAGCTTTCTCGATTTCAGCAGGTCTCGATTATCCAGGGATTGGGCCAGAGCATTCTTATTTCCATGACATCAAGCGGGCGACCTATGTGCCAGTGACAGACAAAGAAGCCCTAGAAGCCTTTCAATTGCTTTCGAAAGTAGAAGGAATCATTCCAGCTCTGGAATCGAGCCACGCTATCGCCTATGCGGTGAAAGTTGGCTAAGGAGATGGGGCCTGAAAAAAATCCATGATCGTTTGCTTATCAGGTCGTGGGGATAAAGATGTGGTACAAGTCAAAGACCGCCTAGAACAAGAGAGGGGAGAGTAAGATGGGAAAGACCTTAACAGAGCATTTACAAAAAGCTGAAAGACCAGCAGCAAGGGATCTTTGTTCCTTATATTATGGCAGGAGATCATGAAAAAAAGGCTTGGCAGGTTTGCAGGAAACCATCCAATTTTTGGAGGAGCTTGGTGTCTCAGCTATTGAGGTTGGCATTCCTTTTTCGGATCCGGTGGCAGATGGTCCCTGTGATTGAAGAGGCAGGGACTACGAAGTTTAGCCCATGGGACGACGACAGAGGGAACTGGTGCAAACGATCCAGCGCTTGGAGACAAGTGTTCCTTTTGGTCATCATGACCTATTTCAACCCCTTGTTCCAATATGGGTCTCGAAAAACTTCTTTTAGAGATGTAGAAGGAACAGCGGTCAAAGGGAGTGATTATTCCGGATCTTCCTCATGAGCATGCGGATCTGGTAGAGCCTCTATTAGTGGATAAAGACATCGCTTTGGTGCCGCTAGTGAGCCTAACCACAGGAATCGAGCGCCAAAAGAAATTGATCCAAGATGCAGAAGGATTTATCTATGCCGTTGCTGTCAATGGAGTGACGGGGAAAGCTGGTAGCTATCGAGATGATTTGGATCACCACTTGGCCCAATTACACGAAATAGCGTCCATTCCTGTTTTAACAGGTTTTGGAGTTTCCAGCATGGAGGATGTTCACCGTTTCAACAAGGTCTCAGATGGGGTTATTGTGGGGTCTAAAATCGTTAAGGCTCTCCACCAAGGGGAGACAGACGCCATCGCTCGTTTTATTTCTCAAGCAGTGAAGGGCTAGAAGGTTCATTCCATTCATCATCAGCTTGATTCTCCTAGATCAAGCTCTTTGTCTACTATTTTAAACATTCCCCTCGTTTGTCTTTACAAACGAGGCTTTCTCGTTACAATAGAGGTAGTAACAAGAAAAGAGGAGAAGAGAATGATAAGCCTTGAAGAGATTGATCAAGTTGTCCAGTCAGGTCCTTTTGAACCAACCTGGGACTCTCTTAGCCATCAAGTCTGTCCAGATTGGTATCGAGATGCCAAATTTGGAATATTTATCCACTGGGGCGTCTACAGTGTACCTGCCTTTGGTTCGGAATGGTATTCGCGAAATATGTATATCCAAGGGAATCCTTGCTATGACTATCATCGAGAGCATTTTGGAGACCAGGCCAGCTTTGGCTACAAGGATCTCATTCCTCTTTTTACAGCCGATCGCTTTGATCCGGCATCTTGGCTGGATCTCTTTCAAAAAGCGGGAGCCCAGTATCTTTTTCCAGTTGCGGAGCACCACGATGGTTTTCAGATGTATGCCTCTACTCTCTCGCCTTATAATAGCTTAGAAATGGGGCCGAGACGAGATGTCTTAGGAGAGCTGAGGGAAGGAAGCAGAAAAAAACGTGGCCTGCACTTCTGTACGTCCTCTCACCGGGCAGAACACCAGTTTTTTTCTTTTTCACATGGCAAGGAATTCACTAGTGACATTCCGCAAGAAGTCCCAAGAGACAGCCTTTATTGGCCAGCAGAGCCAGAGCCCAAAGGATCATTTTGATCTGACTTCAAGCCTTATCCAAGCAAAGAATTCTTGGAAGATTGGCTTTTGCGAACCTGTGAACTGGTGCGGGACTACCAGCCAGAGCTCCTTTATTTTTGACTGGTGGATCCAGCATGAGAGTTTCCGTCCCTACTTGATGCGCTTTTTTGGCTTATTATTACAATCTAGCAGCACAAGAGGATCGCAAGGTGGCTGTTTGTTACAAACAGGACGCCCTCCCTTTTCGGTTCAGGAATCGTCGAGATGGAGCGGGAGGATACGGAGAGACGCAAGCCTTTCCGTGGCAAATGGATACCGCGATCGCCCGTAATTCTTGGTGCTATACCCAGGATCTAGCCTACAAGACCAGTAAGGAATTGCTACAAAAATTTAGTTGATGTTGTGGCCAAAAAAATGGCAATCTTCTGCTCAATATTGGACCCAAGGCAGATGGCACGATCCCTGAGCAAGACCAAGACATCCTCACAGAGATCGGGGACTGGCTGGCGGTAAATGGAGAAGCCATTTATCAGAGTCGGCCTTGGCGGGTGTCATCGGACGGACCGACCGAGGCCCAGGAAGGTTCCTTCTCAGATGGGCAAGCGCCACTCTATACTAGCCAAGATTTCCGCTATACCATGCGTGATGGCTTTCTTTATGCTATCCAGCTGGAACCAAGTGGAAGGACGGAAGAGTTGACCTTGCCGTCTCTCGCCTATGATCTCAAGCAACCGAGAATTCTTCATGCGCGCATTCAAAAGCTAGAGCTCCTTGGAGAAAGTCAGCCCCTTTCTTGGAGCCAAGATGAGACAGGGCTCCATCTTCAGTTACCAGCTTGTAGCAAAAAACAACCGCGTGTTTTGCGCCTCAGCTTTTAGTTTTCTTGAAGCTTTCTATAAGGAATCGTTTAGGTTTCTCTTGTATACTGTACTCATCCAATAAGAAATGAGGTACAGAAAATGAAAAATCTCAGTTAATTATCCAAAAACGCTTTAAGAAATTGCCACAACAAGGTTCTTGTTACGGCGAATAAACACTTCTCTTCATTTTTTTCATAAGAAACTCCTAAAGAAGGCTCTACCCGAAAGGGTAGAGTTTTTATGTACCAGAGACCTTGTGATTCGTGGTATAATAGGCCTATGGAAAAAAAGAATAAATTACTACTCATCGACGGGTCTTCCGTCGCTTTTCGTGCCTTTTTCGCACTCTATCATCAAATTGATCGCTTCAAAAATGCCAATGGTCTGCATACCAATGCGGTCTATGGCTTTTAATCTCATGTTGAGCCATCTCTTGGAGCGCATCCAACCAACCCATGTCCTCGTTGCTTTTGATGCAGGAAAGACGACCTTTTCGGACGGAGATGTATGCCGACTACAAAGGGGGCCGTGCAAAAAACTCCAGATGAGTTCCGTGAGCAGTTTCCCTTTCATTCGTGAGCAACTGGATCATTTGGGAATCCGCCATTATGAGCTGGCCCAGTATGAAGCGGATGATATTATTGGAACGCTAGATAAGATGGCAGAAACTACCTCGGTGCCCTTTGATGTGACCATTGTCTCTGGGGATAAGGATTTAATCCAGCTGACAGATGACAATACGGTGGTTGAAATCTCCAAAAAAGGGGTAGCAGAGTTTGAAGAATTCACTCCAGCCTATCTGAAAGAAAAGATGGGACTGACACCAGAGCAATTTATCGACCTCAAGGCCTTGATGGGAGATAAGTCGGATAATATCCCAGGTGTTACTAAGATCGGAGAAAAGACCGGGATCAAACTACTCCTAGAGTACGACTCTCTTGATGGCATTTACGAGCATATCGACGAGATGAAGGCTTCTAAGATGAAGGAAAACCTCATCAACGACAAGGAGCAGGCCTATCTGTCTAAGACTCTCGCAACCATCGATACCAATGCTCCCATTGAAATTGGGCTGGACGATATCACCTATACGGGCCCTCATCTAGAAAATCTCGCCAAGTTTTATGAGGAGATGGGCTTCAAGCAACTCCGTCAGGCCTTGGATCTCAGTGGAGAAGAAGCAGCTCCTGTAGCCATTGACTATACAGAAGTCGAGCAAGTCACTTCAGATATGCTCACGGAAGATAGTTTCTTCCATTTTGAGATTTTTGGGGACAATTACCATACGGAACCCATCATCGGTTCGCATGGGGGACCAAGGGTCAGCTCTACGCGAGTACAGATACTGGTCTTTTACAAACACCGATTTTCAAAGAATTTCTCGAAAAAACGCCCCTCAAGGTCTATGACTTCAAGCGGGCCAAGGTCTTGCTCAGCCACTTGGGCATTACCCTTCAAAATCCCGCGTTTGACAGTCGATTGGCCAAGTATCTCTTGTCGACCGTAGAGGACAATGAAATTTCAACCATTGCGAGTCTCTATAGTCAGATTGCGCTACCGCTGGACGAAGTCGTTTATGGCAAGGGAGCCAAAAAAGCTATCCCAGAAAAGGCGGTCCTATTAGAGCATTTGGCACGGAAAGTCGCTGTTCTACTGGATACCGAAGAGCCCATGATGGAGCAGTTGCAAGCCCATGACCAGCTAGATTTGCTCTATGATATGGAGCAACCACTAGCAGCTGTTTTGGCCAAGATGGAAATCGCGGGGATCAAGGTAGAGCGCCAGACCCTAGAAGACATGCAGGTGGAAAAACGAAGTGGTCTTGGAGCGCTTGACCCAAGAAATCTACGAGCTTGCAGGAGAAGAGTTTAACATCAATTCTCCAAAACAATTGGGGGTCATCCTCTTTGAAAAATTGGAACTCCCTCTTGAATATACTAAGAAGACCAAAACCGGCTATTCAACAGCCGTTGATGTCTTGGAACGCCTGGCTCCAATTGCACCGATCGTGTCTAAGATTCTTGAATACCGCCAAATTGCTAAGATCCAGTCGACCTATGTCATCGGTCTTCAAGATTGGATTTTTGGAAGATGGGAAGATCCATACCCGCTATGTACAGGATTTGACGCAGACAGGCCGTTTGTCCAGCGTGGATCCCAACCTGCAAAAACATTCCTGTCCGTTTGGAACAAGGCCGTCTCATCCGCAAGGCCTTTGTCCCAGAAGAGGAAAAAACAGTGTCTTGTTGAGTTCGGACTATTCACAGATCGAACTGCGCGTCTTGGCTCATATTTCGGGAGATGAGCATTTGATTGATGCCTTTAAACATGGGGCAGATATCCATACATCGACTGCTATGCGAGTTTTCAATATTGAAAAACCAGAAGATGTGACGCCGAACGACCGTCGCAATGCCAAAAAGCAGTAAACTTCGGTGTGGTTTATGGAATTTCCGACTTTGGACTGTCTAACAACCTAGGGATCAGTCGAAAAGAAGCCAAGGCCTACATTGAGACTTACTTCGAACGCTACCCTGGCATCAAGGACTATATGGAGAGAGTGGTACGGGAAGCGCGTGACAAAGGCTATGTAGAAACCCTCTTCAAGCGTCGTCGGGAGATTCCAGATATCAATTCTCGCAACTTCAATGTTCGAGGCTTTGCGGAGCGGACGGCTATCAACTCACCAATCCAAGGATCTGCAGCAGATATCTTGAAAATTGCCATGATCCACTTGGACCAAGCGCTAGAAGCAGGAGCATACAAGACCAAGATGCTTCTTCAGGTGCACGATGAAATCGTTCTGCAAGTACCAAGTGATGAACTGGCAGCGATCAAAGAACTTGTCAAAGAGACCATGGAATCCGCTATTGAACTTGCAGTACCACTGGAAGCTGATGAGAAACGAAGGCAAAACATGGTATGAAGCCAAATAAAGATTGAGTTTGTTCAAAACAGAAAGCGGTAGGAGACTTTTCAGTTTCCTACCGCTTTTAACTGACAAACACTTGCAATGCCTTCCGTATTGTTATACTATTTAAAGAAAGGAAACGCATACAAAAGGAGATTCTTATGGCTTATTCATTTCGCAATCCTAGTGATGGTATTATCAAACATTACCTAGAAACCAGCAAGATCATCGCTGTGGTTGGATTATCTGATCGTGAAGATACGACCAGTCATCGTGTCAGCAAGGAGATGCAAGAGCGGGGCTATCGGATTATTCCTGTCAACCCTCGTGCAGCTGGTGGCCAGATTCTTGGAGAAACGGTGTACGCTAGCTTGCAGGAGATTCCTTTCCCAGTAGATATCGTCGATGTATACCGTCGCAGTGAGTTTTTACCAGATGTGGCACGTGATTTTATTGAGACGGATGCGAAAAATTTTTCTGGGCACAATTGGGAGCTGGAAAAATCAAGAAGCAGAAGAAATCCTTCGTGGAGCTGGACGAGAAGATATCGTCATGAACCGCTGTATCAAACGGGAACACACCCGACTGATCTTAGGAGACTCCCTATACGGTTTATAAATGATAAACATTGATATAGAAGAAAACCCCAGCTTGCTGGGGTTTTTCTTCTTACTCTTATTCAGTTTCATGGCTTGGATGGCCTGTAAAATGGCGCGCCCTTGTTTAATCTGCTTGATTTGATCATAAAAAGGCAATTTGGCAGTTGATAAAGTAAGGCATGGTATAAAAGCCGATGACATCGCGCGTGAAGTAATTCAGAAGTACCAACCAATCAAGGTTAGATCGAGCACCAAGCGATTGCTGCGGAACCCTTTCATGGTTTCACGACTTTGGCGAAGGACTCCAAAGGCTCCCTTTGTAGTCGCCGTCTCGTAATTGTTCATAGAGGATCAATTCGACCAAGCTGAGACTGTAGTATTGTGGCAGGTAAAAGAGGAGGCCGAGTAGGCCCAGCACGACACCGGTAGTCATCAGAGGCATTTGTTGCATGAGAGATTGGAATTCAGGACTGGAAGCACTCAGAGTGCTAGGGTTGCTCACCTTGTCGTAAATCGCCAAAAATCGAATGCTGGCGTAGGTGCTGATGAGGCTCCCTACATAGAGGATGAGTCCCCATAAAAAGAGGACGACTTGCTTCAAGATCAAGGTGGCAAATACAGAGGTAAAGCGATCTTGTTTAAAGATATCTAACACGCGTGTTCGGTGTTCGATCTTGGGATTAATCGTATCTAAATAGCTAAAAGTCGCACCGACCACTAAAATGGAGATGACAAAGGAGACGACAGAAGGAAAGAGCTGCCGCTGGATCATGTAGATACTTGCTTGCTGCAAGGTCATATCCGGTAGTAGATCGACCAGATCTTGCCCACTTAAGAGAAAGTTAGCAAGAATGGTCAACAGGACCGGAAGAGCAAAAAAAGGATAGCTAAGCCCGGTTGCTGGACTTGCATGGTACGTGCCCGGAGGCGAATCAGTTTAAGGTTCATAGATGACACTCTCTTCATAGTAGTACTTTTTATTATAACATAAGTCCGTGACAGAGCCGGTAAAATTTGGTACAATCGTACAGGTGCTCACAGGAAAACTGTGACAGGAATAAGAAGGCTGGGACTGTTTTTCCCAGTACGGAGGTAACCATGACAGATTCACCGATTCAATATCGATTAATCAAAAAAGAAAAGCATACAGGTGCTCGTCTGGGAGAAATTATCACCCCTCACGGGACCTTCCCTGACCCCAATGTTTATGCCTGTAGGGACTCAGGCAACCGTTAAGACCCAATCGCCAGAAGAACTCAAGGAAATGGGTTCCGGAATTATCTTGGCCAACACCTACCATCTCTGGCTTCGTCCGGGGACGACTTGGTCGCAAAAAGCAGGAGGACTGCACCAGTTCATGAACTGGGACCAGCCCATTTTGACAGATAGTGGAGGCTTCCAGGTCTATTCATTGGCGGATACCCGCAACATCACCGAAGAAGGGGTAACCTTTAAAAACCACCTCAACGGCTCGAAGATGTTCCTCTCTCCAGAAAAGGCCATCTCCATCCAAAACAATCTAGGAAGCGACATCATGATGTCCTTTGATGAATGCCCTCAGTTCTATCAGCCCTATGATTATGTGAAAAAATCGATCGAACGGACCAGTCGTTGGGCAGAACGTGGGCTTAAGGCTCACCGTCGCCCTCATGATCAAGGTCTTTTCGGGATTGTCCAAGGGGCTGGATTTGAAGACTTGCGCCGTCAGTCTGCTCAAGATCTGGTCAGCATGGACTTCCCAGGCTATTCTATCGGTGGCTTAGCTGTTGGGGAAAGCCATGAAGAGATGAATGCCGTGCTGGATTTCACAACTCCGCTATTACCAGAGAACAAGCCACGCTATCTCATGGGAGTAGGAGCTCCAGACAGTCTGATTGATGGCGTTATTCGTGGAGTGGACATGTTTGACTGTGTCTTGCCGACGCGGATTGCGCGAAATGGTACCTGTATGACTAGCCAAGGACGCCTAGTAGTGAAAAATGCGCAATTTGCAGAAGACTTTACACCGCTGGATCCTGAATGTGATTGCTACACTTGTAAGAATTACACCCGAGCTTATCTTCGCCACCTCCTCAAGGCAGATGAAACCTTCGGCATTCGCTTGACCAGCTACCACAACCTGTACTTCTTGATCAACCTCATGAAGCAGGTCCGTCAAGCCATCATGGATGACAATCTCTTAGAATTCCGTGAGCATTTCGTCGAAAAATATGGCTATAACAAATCAGGACGGAATTTCTAGAAATAGATAAATAGGAAGAAAAAAAGACTACAGCCATCTGAGAATAATAGGAATAACTGCTAGACGCAGTGGTTGATTGGTATCTTTGTTCGCTTGTTAAGCTCCAAAGATAACCTAATCAACTGTGCGGGGGCGAGACGACGAACAAATTGGATATAAATTTGTTCTGTCTCGCTCCCTTTTTCCTATATAATAGCAACTTTTTTAGCACTCTATTTTCTTTCGAAAACACTTTCATCAAAAAAACGAAAAAAATCTTCTCAAATCCCTTGCATTGGGCCTTTGTTTGTGTTAAACTACTATGGTGCTGTGAAAAACAGCTATTAGCTTTGATGCAAGAGGTTGCGACACGCTCGGTTGCATTGCCACGCAACGCGCGTCGGTTTTCTTGTGGAGCTAGCCTATTATCTTAAATAGACGAAAAGGAGAAAAAGATGGCAAACAAAAAAATCCGCATCCGTTTGAAAGCGTACGAACACCGTACACTCGACACAGCGGCTGCAAAAATCGTAGAATCAGCTACTCGTACAGGTGCACAAGTTGCGGGTCCAATCCCACTTCCAACTGAGCGTAGCCTCTACACAATCATTCGTGCGACTCACAAATACAAAGATTCTCGCGAACAATTCGAAATGCGTACACACAAACGTTTGATCGACATCATCAACCCAACTCAAAAAACAGTTGACGCTTTGATGAAATTGGATCTTCCAAGTGGTGTAAACGTAGAAATCAAACTTTAATCTAAAAGCTTGATCCAGAGCATAAAAAAACGCTCGTTAAAAAAACTTTTTGAATAAAAAAACTATAGAAAAGGAACTATTTTCTCATGACAAAAGGAATCTTAGGGAAAAAAGTGGGAATGACTCAAATCTTCACTGAAGCTGGCGAATTGATCCCTGTAACAGTTATCGAAGCAACTCCAAACGTTGTTCTTCAAGTTAAAACTGTTGAAACAGATGGTTACAACGCTATCCAAGTTGGTTTCGATGACAAACGCGAAGTATTGAGCAACAAACCTGCTAAAGGACATGTAGCAAAAGCTAACACGGCTCCTAAGCGCTTCATTCGTGAATTCAAAAACGTTGAAGGCTTGGAAGTTGGTGCTGAAATCACAGTTGACACTTTCGAAGCTGGAGACATTGTTGATGTAACTGGTACTTCTAAAGGTAAAGGTTTCCAAGGTGTTATCAAACGCCACGGACAATCACGTGGACCTATGGCTCACGGGTCTCGTTACCACCGTCGTCCAGGTTCTATGGGACCTGTTGCACCTAACCGCGTATTCAAAGGTAAAAACCTTGCAGGACGCATGGGTGGTGATCGTGTAACGATTCAAAACCTTGAAGTTGTACAAGTTGTTCCAGAAAAGAACGTTATCCTTATCAAAGGTAACGTACCAGGTGCTAAGAAATCTCTTATCACTATCAAGTCAGCAGTTAAAGCTGGTAAATAATAAGGAAAGGGGAATACAGTCAAAATGGCAAATGTAACATTATTCGACCAAACTGGTAAACAAGCGGGCGAAGTTGTTCTTAACGATGCGATCTTTGGTATCGAACCAAACCAAGCAGTTGTATTTGATGTGATCATCAGCCAACGTGCTAGCCTTCGTCAAGGAACTCACGCAGTTAAAAACCGTTCAGCTGTTTCAGGTGGCGGACGCAAACCATGGCGTCAAAAAGGAACTGGACGTGCTCGTCAAGGTTCTATCCGCTCTCCACAATGGCGTGGTGGTGGAATCGTCTTCGGACCAACTCCACGTAGCTATGCGTACAAACTTCCTCAAAAAGTTCGTCGCCTTGCACTTAAATCTGTTTACTCAGAAAAAGTTGCTGAAAACAAATTTGTAGCCGTTGATTCTCTTGAATTTACAGCTCCAAAAACTGCTGAATTTGCAAAAGTTCTTGCAGCTTTGAGCATCGATTCTAAAGTCCTTGTTATTCTTGAAGAAGGAAATGAATTCGCAGCTCTTTCAGCTCGTAACCTTCCAAACGTGAAAGTTGCGACTGCTACAACTGCAAGTGTTCTTGACATCGCAAATAGTGACAAACTTCTTGTTACTCAAGCAGCTATCTCTAAAAATCGAGGAGGTTCTTGCATAATGAATTTGTATGATGTTATCAAAAAAACCTGTTATCACTGAAAAAGTCAATGGCTCAACTTGAAGCAGGCAAATATGTATTCGAAGTTGACACTCGCGCTCATAAACTTTTTGATCAAACAAGCTGTTGAAGCTGCGTTTGAAGGTGTAAAAAGTTGCGAATGTGAACACTGTAAACGTAAAACCTAAAGCAAAACGCGTTGGACGTTACACTGGTTTTACTTCAAAAAAACTAAAAAGCTATCATCACGCTTGCAGCTGATTCTAAAAGCAATCGAGTTGTTTGCTACTGAAGCTGAATAATCTAAGGAGGAAATATCGTGGGAATTCGTGTTTATAAACCAACAACAAACGGTCGCCGTAATATGACTTCTTTGGATTTCGCTGAAATCACAACAAACACACCTGAGAAAAACTTTGCTTGTTTCTCTTAAAAAAACAAAGCAGGTCGTAACAACAACGGTCGTATCACTGTTCGTCACCAAGGTGGTGGACACAAACGTCATTACCGTTTGATCGATTTCAAACGTAACAAAGATGGAGTTGAAGCAGTCGTTAAAACGATCGAATACGATCCAAACCGCTCAGCTAACATCGCGCTTGTACACTACACTGACGGTGTGAAAGCTTACATCATCGCCCCTAAAGGTCTTGAAGTAGGTCAACGCATCGTATCAGGACCAGAAGCAGATATCAAAGTCGGAAACGCTCTTCCACTTGCTAACATCCCAGTTGGTACTTTGATCCACAACATCGAATTGAAACCTGGTAAAGGTGGAGAATTGGTACGTGCTGCTGGAGCTTCTGCTCAAGTATTGGGTTCTGAAGGTAAATATGTACTTGTTCGTCTTCAATCAGGCGAAGTTCGTATGATTCTTGGAACTTGCCGTGCTACAGTTGGTGTTGTCGGAAACGAACAACATGGACTTGTAAACCTTGGTAAAGCGGGACGTAACCGCTGGAAAGGTGTTCGCCCTACAGTTCGTGGTTCTGTAATGAACCCGAATGATCACCCACACGGTGGTGGTGAAGGTAAAGCACCAGTTGGACGTAAAGCGCCATCTACTCCTTGGGGTAAACCTGCGCTTGGTCTTAAAAACTCGTAACAAGAAAGCGAAATCTGACAAACTTATCGTTCGTCGTCGCAACCAAAAATAATCATAAGCAACTAGCTTACACTTTCCGCCAGCTCGGTAGCGCTGCCTAGCAGCGCAAGCCGCTGTGGTACTAAATTTTAAAGGAGAAAATTACAAAAATGGGACGTAGTCTTAAAAAGGACCTTTCGTCGATGAGCATTTGATGAAAAAAGTTGAAGCTCAAGCAAATGACGAAAAGAAAAAAGTAATTAAAACTTGGTCACGTCGTTCAACGATCTTCCCAAGTTTCATCGGATACACTATCGCAGTTTATGATGGACGTAAACATGTACCTGTTTACATCCAAGAAGACATGGTAGGTCACAAGCTTGGTGAATTTGCACCAACTCGTACTTACAAAGGTCACGCGGCAGACGACAAGAAGACACGTAGAAAATAAGGAGAACATAAATGGCAGAAATTACTTCAGCTAAAGCAATGGCTCGTACAGTGCGTGTTTCACCTCGTAAATCACGTCTTGTTCTTGACAACATCCGTGGTAAAAAGCGTAGCCGATGCCATCGCTATTTTGACATTCACACCAAAACAAAGCTGCAGGGATCATCCTTAAAGTGTTGAACTCAGCAGTAGCAAACGCTGAAAAACAACTTTGGTTTGGAAAAAAAGCTAACTTGGTAGTATCTGAAGCATTCGCAAACGAAGGACCAACAATGAAACGTTTCCGTCCACGTGCGAAAGGTTCAGCTTCACCAATCAACAAACGTACAGCTCACATCACAGTAGCTGTTGCAGAAAAAAATAAGGAGGTAAACTCGTGGGTCAAAAAAAGTACATCCAATTGGTATGCGTGTTGGTATCATCCGTGATTGGGATGCCAAATGGTATGCTGAAAAAGAATACGCGGATTACCTTCATGAAGATCTTGCAATCCGTAAATTCATTCAAAAAGAATTGGCTGACGCAGCCGTTTCAACTATTGAAATCGAACGCGCAGTAAACAAAGTTAACGTTTCTCTTCACACTGCTAAACCAGGTATGGTTATCGGTAAAGGTGGAGCAAACGTTGATGCACTTCGTGCAGCTCTTAACAAATTGACTGGTAAACAAGTACACATCAACATCATTGAGATCAAACGTCCTGACTTGGATGCTCACCTTGTTGGTGAAGGAATCGCTCGTCAATTGGAACAACGTGTTGCTTTCCGTCGTGCACAAAAAAACAAGCGATCCAACGTGCTATGCGTGCTGGAGCTAAAGGAATCAAAACTCAAGTATCAGGTCGTTTGAACGGTGCAGATATTGCCCGTGCAGAAGGATACTCTGAAGGAACTGTTCCACTCACACACTTCGCGCTGATATCGATTACGCTTGGGAAGAAGCAGACACTACTTACGGTAAACTTGGTGTTAAAGTATGGATCTACCGTGGTGAAGTTCTTCCAGCTCGTAAAGACGCTAAAGGAGGTAAATAACCAATGTTAGTACCTAAACGTGTAAAAACACCGTCGCGAATTCCGTGGTAAAATGCGCGGTGAAGCAAAAAGGTGGAAAAAGAAGTAGCATTCGGTGAATACGGTCTTCAAGCTACAACTAGCCACTGGATCACAAACCGTCAAATCGAAGCTGCTCGTATCGCCATGACTCGTTACATGAAACGTGGTGGTAAAGTTTGGATTAAGATTTTTCCCACACAAATCATACACCGCTAAAGCTATCGGGGTACGTATGGGATCTGGTAAAGGGGCTCCTGAAGGTTGGGTAGCACCAGTTAAACGTGGTAAAGTGATGTTCGAAATCGCTGGTGTATCTGAAGAGATCGCACGCGAAGCACTTCGTCTTGCTAGCCACAAATTGCCAGTTAAAACTAAATTTGTGAAACGTGAAGCAGAATAAGGAGAGGTCATGAAACTTACAGAAGTAAAAAGAATTTGTTAAAGAACTTCGTGGTCTTTTCTCAAGAAGAACTCGTGAAGCGTGAAAATGAATTGAAGAAAGAATTGTTTGAACTTCGTCTCCAAGCAGCTGCTGGTCAATTGGAACAAACTGGACGTTTGAAAGAAGTGAAAAAACAAATCGCTCGTATCAAAACTGTTCAATCAGAAGCTAAATAATAGACTAGGGAAGGAGAATTTCAATGGAACGCAATAATCGTAAAGTTCTTGTTGGACGCGTTGTGTCTGACAAAATGGACAAAACAATCACAGTTGTAGTTGAAACTAAACGTAACCACCCAGTCTATGGTAAACGTATCAACTATTCTAAAAAAATACAAAAGCTCATGATGAAAACAATGTTGCTAAAGAAGGCGATATCGTTCGTATCATGGAAACTCGTCCGCTTTCAGCTACAAAACGCTTCCGTCTTGTAGAAGTCGTTGAAAGAAAGCGGTCATCATCTAATCATACCTGAAAGGAGAAAAACGTAAATGATTCAAACAGAAACTCGTTTGAAAGTCGCTGACAACAGTGGCGCACGCGAAATCTTGACAATCAAAGTTCTTGGTGGTTCAAAACGTAAATTCGCGAGCATCGGTGATGTAATCGTTGCATCTGTAAAAACAAGCTACTCCTGGTGGTGCGGTTAAGAAAGGTGACGTTGTAAAAGCTGTTATCGTTCGTACTAAATCAGGTGCTCGTCGTAAAGATGGTTCATACATCAAGTTCGACGAAAATGCAGCAGTGATCATCCGTGACGACAAAACTCCTCGCGGAACTCGTATCTTTGGCCCAGTTGCACGTGAATTGCGTGACGGTGGTTTCATGAAGATCGTATCACTTGCTCCAGAAGTACTTTAATCAATAAAAAAACAAACACAGTCCCCTGGCTTAGCCAGGGTGCCCATCAGGGCGTAAGAATAAAAAGGAGAATAAAATGTTTGTAAAAAAAGGCGACAAAGTTCGCGTTATCGCTGGTAAAGACAAAGGCGTAGAAGCTGTTGTTCTTACTGCTCTTCCAAAAGTAAATAAAGTTGTTGTAGAAGGTGTAAACATCATCAAGAAACACCAACGTCCAAATAACGAAAACCCTCAAGGTGCAATCGTTGAAAAAGAAGCTCCAATCCATGCTTCTAACGTTCAAGTTTTGGACAAAAACGGTGTTGCTGGACGTGTTGGCTACAAATTTGTAGACGGCAAAAAAAGTTCGCTACAACAAAAAAATCAGGCGAAGTGCTTTGACTAATCACGAAGGAAAGGAGAAGTATAATGGCTAATCGTTTAAAAAGAAAAAAATACCTTAATGAAGTAGTACCATCATTGACTGAACAGTTCAACTATTCATCAGTTATGGCTGTGCCAAAAAGTTGATAAAAATCGTTTTGAACATGGGTGTTGGTGATGCAGTATCAAATGCTAAAAAAACCTTGAAAAAAAGCTGCTGAAGAGCTTGCTTTGATCTCAGGTCAAAAACCATTGATCACTAAGGCTAAAAAAATCAATCGCCGGCTTCCGTCTTCGTGAAGGTGTTGCGATCGGTGCAAAAGTTACCCTTCGTGGTGAACGTATGTACGAATTCTTGGATAAATTGGTAACAGTTTCACTTCCACGTACGTGATCACGGTACCAAACAAATCATTTGATGGACGTGGAACTACACACTGGTGAAAGAACAATTGATCTTCCCCAGAACCACTTTACGATGTTGATAAACCGTATTTGGTTATCACCGCAATTCACAGCGAACACAGACGAAGAACGCCTGCGTACGTTTACTGTCTCGGAAGGCCGTTTCTGTAAAATAATAGAGGTAAAACTAATGGCTAAAAATCTATGATTGCTAAGAACAAACGCCCAGCGAAGTTCACCAAGACAGCACTCGCCAGAACGCTGGACGTCTTACACTAAGCATTGCAAGTTTAACCTGCTGTGTTTGGCTTCCTTTAACTGGTACAAAGCGTCAAACTTGAAAGTCACAAAAGCATCTTGGTAATATGATATTAAAGAGCGTGATAACCCTAAGAAAATAGTGAGATGGTGAGCGTTGCCCCAAGACAAACCATTTTTTGCCCAGGCTGTAGCGCTCGTGTTCAAATGAGTATATTCTCGCTTGCATGTATCAAACCATCTGGAGCCTTAGTTCAATCATTAACCAAGGGCAACTGGTAAACCACCAGTAAGAGAGGAGAAATTATAATGCATATGACTGACCCAATCGCAGACTTCCTCACATCGTATACCGTAACGCCAACTGGCGAAAACACGAAGTACTTAAAGTACCCGCATCAAACATCGTGCTGGAATTAAGAAACTTTAAACGCGAAGGTTTTGTAAAAATCGTTGAATTCATCGAAGATGACAAACAAGGCATCATCCGTGTATTCTTGAAATACGGACAAAACGGTGAAAAAGTTATCACAAACTTGAAACGTGTATCTAAACCAGGTTTGCGTGTTTACAAAAAACGTGAAGATCTTCCAAAAGTTCTTAACGGACTTGGAATTGCTATCCTCTCAACTTCTGAAGGTCTGCTTACTGATAAAGAAGCACGCCAAAAGAATGTTGGTGGAGAAGTTATCGCTTACGTTTGGTAATATTTAGCTCCCAATTTCGTTGTGACTCTTCATTATTGTCTCTTGTCTAACCCAAAGTTATGTCTGCGAGACAATGCCTCGATTCACTTAGAAATTGAGACCTAAACATTAACTTTTAAATCAAAAAGATTTAAACCCCGTGAAAACTGGCCCGCAAAGGCCTGACAATTTAACAGGAGAATAAAAAACATGTCACGTATTGGTAATAAAGTTATCGTGTTGCCTGCTGGTGTTGAACTCACTAACAATGACAACGTTGTAACTGTAAAAGGACCTAAAGGAGAACTTACTCGTGAGTTCTCAAAAGATATTGAAATCCGTGTGGAAGGTACTGAAGTAACACTTCACCGTCCAAACGATTCAAAAGAAATGAAAACAATCCACGGAACAACTCGTGCCCTTTTGAACAACATGGTTACTGGTGTATCAGAAGGATTCAAGAAAGAACTTGAAATGCGCGGGGTTGGATACCGTGCACAACTTCAAGGATCAAAACTTGTTTTGGCTGTTGGTAAATCACACCCAGACGAAGTTGAAGCTCCGGAAGGAATTACTTTTGAACTTCCAAACCCAACAACAATCGTTGTTAGCGGAATTTCAAAAGAAGTAGTTGGTCAAACAGCTGCTTACGTACGTAGCCTTCGTTCACCAGAACCTTATAAAGGTAAAGGGATCCGTTACGTTGGTGAATTCGTTCGCCGTAAAGAAGGTAAAACAGGTAAATAATGTAGTTTGGTTGTTTTTCAACCAATCTTCATCTTACCAACTCAGTGCTTAGCACATGATTTTAAAATTAAGAGGTGAAAATTGTGATTTCGAAACCAGATAAAAATAAAATCCGTCAAAAACGCCACCGTCGCGTTCGCGGAAAACTCTCTGGAACTGCTGATCGCCCACGTTTGAACGTATTCCGTTCTAATACAGGCATCTACGCTCAAGTAATTGATGACGTAGCGGGTGTAACGCTCGCAAGCGCTTCAACTCTTGACAAAGAAGTTTCAAAAGGAACTAAAACTGAACAAGCCGTTGTTGTCGGCAAACTTGTTGCTGAACGTGCAGTTGCTAAAGGTATTTCTGAAGTGGTGTTCGACCGCGGTGGATATCTATATCACGGACGTGTTAAAGCTTTGGCTGATGCAGCTCGTGAAAACGGATTGAAATTCTAATAGGAGGACACTAGAAAATGGCATTTAAAGATAATGCAGTTGAACTTGAAGAACGCGTAGTTGCCATCAACCGTGTAACAAAAGTTGTTAAAGGTGGACGTCGTCTTCGTTTTGCAGCTCTTGTAGTTGTTGGTGACCGTAATGGCCGTGTTGGATTTGGTACTGGTAAAGCTCAAGAAGTTCCAGAAGCAATCCGTAAGGCTGTTGAAGATGCTAAGAAAAACTTGATCGAAGTTCCTATGGTTGGAACAACAATTCCACACGAAGTAACATCAGTATTTGGTGGAGCTCGCGTATTGTTGAAACCAGCTATCGAAGGGGCTGGAGTTGCTGCAGGTGGTGCAGTTCGTGCCGTTGTTGAATTGGCAGGAATCGCAGATGTGACATCAAAATCACTTGGATCAAACACTCCAATCAACATCGTTCGTGCGACTGTTAATGGTTTGGCACAATTGAAACGTGCTGATGAAGTTGCTGCTCTTCGTGGTATTCCAGTTTCTGACTTGGCTTAAGAAAGGAGATTCAAATGGCTCAAATTAAAATTACTTTGACTAAGTCTCCAATCGGACGCATCCCGTCACAACGTAAAACTGTTGTAGCACTTGGACTTGGCAAATTGAACAGCTCAGTCATCAAAGAAGATAATCCTGCAGTCCGTGGTATGATTACTGCAGTATCTCACTTGGTAACTGTTGAAGAAGTTAAGTAATTAAACTTAATTATAAGTGTTTTAGGGGTTATGAGATTTATTCTCAGCCCCTAAAACTAAATTTATTCGTATAGGCGAGTTTGTAGTTGGGACACCTTTTCCTGATTACATGCGTTAGCAATTTACAAAAGAGGAGAAAATATATAATGAAACTTCATGAATTACAACCTGCTACAGGTTCACGTAAAGTCCGCAACCGTGTTGGTCGTGGTACATCATCTGGTAATGGTAAAACTTCTGGCCGTGGTCAAAAAGGTCAAAAAGCTCGTAGCGGTGGTGGTGTTCGCCTTGGTTTTGAAGGTGGACAAACTCCATTGTTCCGTCGTCTTCCAAAACGTGGATTTACAAACATCAATGCTAAAGAGTATGCTATTGTGAACCTTGATCAATTGAACGCCTTTGAAGATGGTGCTGAAGTAACTCCAGTAGTACTTGTAGAATCAGGAATTGTAAAAGCTGAAAAATCAGGTATCAAAATTCTTGGTAACGGAGAATTGACTAAAAAATTAACTGTGAAAGCAGCAAAATTCTCCAAATCAGCTGAAGAAGCTATCACTGCTAAAGGTGGTTCAGTTGAAGTCATCTAAGTGAGGTGACCTATGTTTTTTAAATTATTAAAAGATGCGTTTAAGGTAAAACAAGTACGATCAAAGATTTTATTTACGATTTTTATCATTCTTGTTTTCCGCATTGGAACCACGATTACGGTGCCAGGTGTAAATGCGAAAATTCTGAACAACCTTCAAGATGTGTCCTTCTTGAACATGCTCAGTTTAGTTTCGGGAAATGCTATGAGGAACTTCTCGGTTTTCGCTCTAGGGGTTAGCCCATACATCACAGCTTCGATCGTCGTGCAACTTTTGCAGATGGATCTGTTACCTAAGTTTGTTGAATGGGGCAAACAAGGGGAAGTTGGTCGAAGAAAGCTCAATCAAGCGACACGCTATATTTCTTTGGTTTTGGCCTTTGTCCAATCCATTGGGATTACAGCCACCTTCCACACCTTGTCTCAGGCGAAATTAGTCGCTACTCCAAATGCCAAAACTTATCTGTTAATCGGTGCGATTCTGACGACCGGTTCCATGATTGTCACTTGGCTTGGAGAACAAATTACAGATAAAGGGTACGGAAATGGTGTTTCAATGATTATCTTTGCAGGGATTGTGTCATCAATTCCTGAGATGATTAAAGAAATCTATGAAAATGCATTTGTGAACGTTCGCTCTGGTCAAATGACCAATTCCCTCATTTTTGTTGGAGTTTTAATTCTTGCAGTTATGGTTATCGTTTACTTTACAACCTTTGTAGAGCAAGCACAATACAAGATTCCAGTCCAATATACAAAGATTGCTCAAGGAGCTCCATCAAGTTCTTACCTTCCTTTGAAAGTGAACCCAGCAGGAGTTATTCCTGTCATCTTCGCTAGTTCGATTACAGCAGCGCCAGCTGCAATTTTCCAAGTGATTAGCGCTATGGGCTATAATGCAGGATGGGTGAAAACAGCTCAAGCTATGTTGGCAACAAATACACCAACTGGTGTAGCGATGTACGCCTTATTGATCATTCTCTTCACCTTCTTCTACACGTTTGTTCAGATTAATCCTGAAAAAACGGCAGAAAACCTTCAAAAGAGTGGCGCCTATATTCCGGGTGTTCGTCCTGGTAAGGGAACAGAAGAGTTCATGTCTCGTTTGCTACGTCGTTTAGCAAGTGTTGGATCAGTATTTCTTGGTTTTATTACTATCATTCCAATCCTAGCTCGAGATTTATTTGGTTTGACAGACGCAGTTGCTCTTGGAGGAACTAGTTTGTTGATCATTATTTCAACAGGTATTGAGGGAATGAAACAATTAGAAGGCTACTTATTAAAACGTAAGTATGTCGGATTTATGGACACAACAACAGAATAGATTAAGGTTGACTTTGTCAGCCTTCTATTTTGTTTTTAAATGGAAATAGGAATTCGCTCCTGCTTCCATTTAAAAACAAAATAAGGAGAATTCATCATGAATCTTTTAATTATGGGGTTGCCTGGAGCAGGTAAAGGAACTCAAGCAGCTAAAATCGTTGAAGAGTTTCACGTAGCGCACATCTCTACTGGCGATATGTTCCGCGCAGCGATGGCTAACCAAACTGAAATGGGTGTGCTTGCAAAGTCATACATTGATAAAGGTGAGTTGGTACCAGATGAAGTTACCAATGGGATTGTCAAAGAACGCCTTGCTCAAGATGATATCAAAGAAACAGGTTTCCTTTTGGATGGGTATCCACGTACAATTGAACAAGCTCATGCTTTGGATCAAACTTTGTCAGATCTTGGCATCACATTGGAAGGTGTCATTAACATCGAAGTAAATCCAGAAAGTTTGTTAGAACGCTTGAGTGGCCGTTTCATCTGTCGTACTTGTGGTGCAACTTACCACAAAGTATTTAATCCAACAAAAGTTGAGGGAACTTGTGATAACTGTCAAGGTCATGATTTCTACCAACGTGAAGATGATAAACCAGAAACGGTTAAACGTCGTTTGGATGTCAATATTGCACAAGGAGAACCTATCATTGAGTTTTATCGTTCAAAAGGACTCGTACATGACATCCAAGGAAACCAAGATATCAATGATGTATTTTCAGACATTGAAAAAGTCTTGTCAAATTTGAAATAAAAGCGTTTTTCATGCTTGCAATATTGGACAACTAGTGTTACAATTAGTTAGTCTGACTTATAATTGTTACCTCTGTGCTCAGAGGAATGAATCGAAATTTATGGAGGTACTTTTGCGTGGCAAAAGACGATGTGATTGAAGTAGAAGGTAAAGTAGTTGATACTATGCCGAATGCTATGTTTACGGTTGAACTTGAAAATGGACATCAGATTTTAGCAACAGTTTCTGGTAAAATTCGTAAAAACTATATTCGTATTTTAGCGGGAGATCGTGTTACAGTGGAAATGAGTCCGTACGATTTGACACGTGGACGTATCACATACCGCTTTAAATAATCGAAAAACTTGGAGGGATAAAAATGAAAGTAAGACCATCGGTCAAACCAATTTGCGAATACTGTAAAGTAATTCGTCGTAATGGTCGTGTTATGGTAATTTGCCCAGCAAATCCAAAACACAAACAACGTCAAGGATAAAATAGAAAGGAGAAAACATGGCTCGTATTGCTGGAGTTGACATTCCAAATGACAAACGTGTAGTAATTTCATTGACTTATGTGTACGGTATCGGACTTCCAACATCTAAGAAAATCCTTGCTGCTGCAGGTGTTTCTGAAGATATTCGTGTTCGTGATCTTACACCAGATCAAGAAGATGCTATCCGTCGTGAAGTTGACGCAATCAAAGTTGAAGGTGACCTTCGTCGTGAAGTAAACTTGAACATCAAACGTTTGATGGAAATCGGTTCATACCGTGGTATCCGTCACCGTCGTGGACTTCCAGTTCGTGGACAAAACACTAAAAACAATGCTCGCACTCGTAAAGGTAAAGCTGTTGCGATTGCAGGTAAGAAAAAATAAAATAAAATAAGGAGGTAAAAATCTTGGCTAAACCAACACGTAAACGTCGTGTGAAAAAGAATATCGAATCTGGTATTGCTCACATTCACGCTACATTTAACAACACAATTGTTATGATTACTGATGTGCATGGTAACGCAATCGCTTGGTCATCTGCAGGTGCACTTGGATTTAAAGGTTCTCGTAAATCTACACCATTTGCTGCTCAAATGGCATCAGAAGCTGCTGCAAAAGCTGCTCAAGAACACGGACTTAAATCTGTTGAAGTAACTGTTAAAGGTCCTGGTTCAGGTCGTGAGTCTGCTATTCGTGCACTTGCTGCTGCTGGTCTTGAAGTAACTGCAATCCGCGATGTAACTCCTGTACCACACAATGGTGCTCGTCCTCCAAAAACGTCGCCGTGTATAATCATCAACAATTACACAGCTTTTTCGTTTAAGAGGGAGTATAGCAAATGATTGAGTTTGAAAAAAACCAAATATAACAAAAAAATTGATGAAAACAAAGATTATGGCGTGTTTGTCGTAGAACCACTTGAACGTGGTTATGGTACAACACTTGGAAACTCACTTCGTCGTGTACTTCTGGCTTCACTTCCAGGTGCAGCTGTCACTTCAATCAACATTGAAGGTGTACTCCACGAATTTGATACCGTTCCAGGAGTCCGTGAAGACGTTATGCAAATTATTCTTAACGTTAAAGGGATCGCCGTTAAATCTTACGTCCAAGACGAAAAGATTATTGAACTTGATGTAGAAGGACCTGCAGAAGTAACTGCTGGAGATATTCTTACTGATAGTGACATCGAAATTGTAAACCCTGATCATTATCTATTTACAATCGGAGAAGGAGCATCTTTGAAAGCAACGCTTACTGTAAACAGTGGACGTGGCTATGTTCCAGCTGATCAAAACAAAAAAGATGATGCACCAGTGGGAACACTTGCTGTAGATTCAATCTATACGCCAGTGACAAAAGTCAATTACCAAGTTGAACCAGCACGCGTTGGTAGCAACGATGGATTTGACAAGCTAACCCTTGAAATTTTGACAAATGGGACAATTATTCCAGAAGATGCCTTAGGTTTGTCTGCCCGTATTTTGACAGAACACCTAAATCTATTCACAAACTTAACTGAAATTGCTATTGCGACAGATGTTATGAAGGAAGTAGATACAACTTCTGATGATCGCATTTTAGAACGTACGATCGAAGAATTAGATCTTTCAGTTCGTTCATATAACTGTTTGAAACGTGCTGGCATTAATACTGTTTACGATTTGACTGAAAAATCAGAAGCAGAAATGATGAAAGTTCGTAACTTGGGACGTAAGAGTCTAGAAGAAGTTAAAATCAAACTTGCCGACTTAGGCCTTGGGTTAAAAAACGATAAATAGAGGAGGAATACATGGCTTACCGTAAACTAGGACGCACTAGCTCACAACGTAAAGCGATGCTTCGCGATTTGACTACAGATCTTATCATCAATGAAGCAATTGTAACAACTGAAGCACGTGCGAAAGAAATCCGTAAATCAGTTGAAAAAATGATTACTTTGGGTAAACGTGGTGATTTGCATGCACGTCGTCAAGCTGCTGCATTCGTACGTAACGAAGTTGCATCACAAAACTTTGATGAAGAAACAGGTAAATACTCAGAAACAACTGCACTTCAAAAATTGTTCTCTGAATTAGCGCCTCGTTATGCTGAGCGCAATGGTGGATATACTCGTATCCTTAAAACTGAACCACGTCGTGGTGATGCTGCGCCAATGGCTATCATCGAATTGGTATAATATCATCAATTTTGTTGAGTGTTATGATGATGGAATACACTGTTATTCTTAGTCTAGCTCTGGTCTACCGCTGGGGATTTTCCCCAGCGGGAACACTCATCATATTGAATGAATGGTAGACGCTTGTTTACGAAATTGCTTTAACTTAAAACAATTTCGTAAGCAGGCGTTTTGTCGGCTCTTTGTCAACTGTAGTGGGTTGATGAAAAGTTATAATCTGGAGAGGACCAACTTGGTTCTCTCCTTTTTGATGTTCAAAGCAATGAGGATTCTAGTTTTAAAGTTTTCAAAGTTTCGGAAGCCAAAATCATTGCGCTTGATGACCTTAATGAGGTTATTGGTAGCCTCAAGTTTTGCATTTGAGTATGGCAGTTCCAGTGCGTTCATGATCTTGTCCTTATCTTTCAAAAAGGTCTTAAAAACAGTTTGAAAAATAGGATTTACACAAGAAATCGCTTCTTCAATAAGATCAAAGAAATGGTTAGCTTGTTTCTCTTGAAAATGAAAGAGTATTAGTTGATAGAGGTCGTAGTGCTGTCTAAGTTCTTGAGAGTAGGAAAGCAGCTTTTCGAGAATCTCTTTATTGGACAAGTGTGATCGAAAAGTTGGGCGATAAAAACGTTTATCGCTGAGTTTACGGCTATCCTGTTGAATGAGTTTCCAGTAACGTTTCAGTACCTTATATTCGTGCGATTTCCGATCAAACTGATTCATGATTTGGATGCGAAGACAGTTCATAGCTCGACTGAGATGCTGGACAATGTGAAAACGATCCAGAACGATTTTAGCGTTTGGAAATAGTTTTCTGGCAATATCATAGTAGGGGCTAAACATGTCCATGGTAATGATATTCACATGGCTTCTCACCTGTCTAGAATAGCGAAGGAAATGATTGCGAATAGTTACTTGAGTCCGCCCATCCAGAATAGCTACGATCTTTCTGGAATCAAAATCCTGTGCAATGAAGCTCATCTTACCCTTCTTGAAGCTGTATTCATCCCAAGACATGTGAGTTGGAAGGAAAGATAAATCTGTCTTGAATTTGAATTCTTTCAATTTACGAATGACTGTCGAAGTAGAGACAGATAGACTTTCTGCGATAGTCGTCATAGGGACTTTCTCGATTAATTTTTGAGTGATTTTCTGGTTGACGATCGCTGAGATTTGGTGATTCTTTTTGACTAAGGAGGTCTCTGATACAGCCATTTTCCCACAGACTTTACAACGAAAACGACGTTTTCTCAATCGAATGAGAGTCTTGTATCCTGCACATTCGAGGTAGGGAATTTAGATTCTTTTTGAAAGTCATATTTAGCCATTTGTCCTTGACAGTTGTGACATTTAGGGGCAGGATAATCGAGCTTAGCGATGACTTCTTTATGCGTTCCAGTATCAAGATAATCCAAGATTTTGATGTTCTTGTCTTTAATTCCGAGTAAGTTTGTGATAAAATTTAATTGTTCCATAAGATTCTTTCTAATGATGGTTTGGTCACTTTTCATTATAGGTCTTATGGGACTTTTTTTCTACAACAAAATAGGCTCCATAATTCCTATGGTAGTTTTACCCACTACAGAAATTATAGAGCCGTTTTGTCTTGCTTTTCATGATGAGTAGTCGAGAATAGCAAAAAATGATATAATGGAACCCATATCTCCAATAGAAGAAAAAAGGATTCAATGACAAAACAACAAGCAATTAAATTACTAAAAGAGAAGTACCTTAGTAATATGAAAGAGGATTCGGAACTCTTTGTCGGAGTTGAATTAGAGTTTCCGATTGTAGAAATAAATGGAAATAAAACAAATATAGAGGTGACGAAAAATCTTTTTCGAACCTTAGCAAACTTATCAGATTTTGAAGTCGAAAAAAGGGATGACGATCAAAATCCAATTCAATTGGTTCACTGCTCTTCTAAAGATCGTATTCTATTCGAGTTGAGTTACAATACAATTGAATTTGCATTTGAGAGAGCTCATTCTATAGATGAGGTAGCCAAACGTTTTGAGGCCTATTTGAAGATCATTCAACCGATTTTGCAAGAAAATAATCACGAAATTCAAGGGCATGGAATCCATCCTCTATGGAAAGAAAATGATAATAGCCCGGTGAAAATCGAACGATACAAGATGTTAATGGCTTTCCTTGCAATGAATGGTACAGGGATGAAAACACACCCCTATCCTTCGTACGGAGCATTTATATGCGGAAACCAAGTTCAATTGGATGTAAGGCGCGATAACTATATTCGCATCATTAATGCATTTAATAAAATTGAAGCAGCAAAAGCATATTTGTTTTCTAACTCAGAATTTTCATCAGAGGCTTGGGATACAAAAATTGCAAGAGATATCTTTTGGGAAGAATCCTTACATGGTTATTATAGGGAGAATGTAGGAATTTTTCCTAAGGACTACCAAAGCGAAGAAGAGTTTTTTAATAATCTTGCTAGAACGGCTATTTTTACAGTAACTAGAGAAGGTAAATCTTATTATTTTAAACCAATTCGAGTGGAGGACTATCTAGATCAAAAAGAAATTATAGCCTATACGACTGATGGAGAAGAGAAAAACATTAACCCTGTAAAAGAAGACCTAAAACAACATCGAAGTTACCAATTTCAAGATCTAACCGCCCGTGGTACAGTGGAATTTAGAAGTGTTTGTACACAACCATTAGAAACAACCTTTGCCCCGATAGCATTTGAGCTAGGCTTATTTGTACAGTTAGAAAAACTAGAAAACTATTTAGAACATTGTTCATTCTTAAAAAATGAAAAACAGGACTATAGGAACCTCAGAAAGAAATATTCAAAGAAAATTCTAAGCAAAAAAGAAAAAGAAAAAATAAAAACCTTTTCAAAGGAACTTCTAGAAATATCTAAGTCAGGATTGCTTGAAAGAGGCTATGAAGAGGAAAAATATTTAATCATTGATAAAGAATTAGACTAAGAGAAAAAGCCTGTATTATGGGCTTTTTTCGATTTTTAAAAAAACTTTCAAAAAAAATTAAAAAAAAATTAAAAAAAGTGTTGACAGTAAGGAGAGGTCATGATATACTAATATAGTTGTCGCGAGAGAGCGACAAAGACCTTTGAAAACTGAACAAGACGAACCAATGTGCAGGGCACTACAACTGAAGTTGTAGTAACTGAACAATAAAAAAACAATAAATCTGTCAGTGACAGAATGAGTTTAAGACAAACAATTATTTTAATGAGAGTTTGATCCTGGCTCAGGATGAACGCTGGCGGCGTGCCTAATACATGCAAGTAGAACGCTGAAGCTTGGTGCTTGCACCGAGCGGAGGAGTTGCGAACGGGTGAGTAACGCGTAGGTAACCTGCCTCTTAGCGGGGGATAACTATTGGAAACGATAGCTAATACCGCATAAAAGTCGACATTGCATGATGTTGACTTGAAAGGTGCAAATGCATCACTAAGAGATGGACCTGCGTTGTATTAGCTAGTTGGTGAGGTAACGGCTCACCAAGGCGACGATACATAGCCGACCTGAGAGGGTGATCGGCCACACTGGGACTGAGACACGGCCCAGACTCCTACGGGAGGCAGCAGTAGGGAATCTTCGGCAATGGACGGAAGTCTGACCGAGCAACGCCGCGTGAGTGAAGAAGGTTTTCGGATCGTAAAGCTCTGTTGTAAGAGAAGAACGAGTGTGAGAGTGGAAAGTTCACACTGTGACGGTAACTTACCAGAAAGGGACGGCTAACTACGTGCCAGCAGCCGCGGTAATACGTAGGTCCCGAGCGTTATCCGGATTTATTGGGCGTAAAGCGAGCGCAGGCGGTTAGATAAGTCTGAAGTTAAAGGCTGTGGCTTAACCATAGTACGCTTTGGAAACTGTTTAACTTGAGTGCAGAAGGGGAGAGTGGAATTCCATGTGTAGCGGTGAAATGCGTAGATATATGGAGGAACACCGGTGGCGAAAGCGGCTCTCTGGTCTGTAACTGACGCTGAGGCTCGAAAGCGTGGGGAGCAAACAGGATTAGATACCCTGGTAGTCCACGCCGTAAACGATGAGTGCTAGGTGTTGGGTCCTTTCCGGGACTCAGTGCCGCAGCTAACGCATTAAGCACTCCGCCTGGGGAGTACGACCGCAAGGTTGAAACTCAAAGGAATTGACGGGGGCCCGCACAAGCGGTGGAGCATGTGGTTTAATTCGAAGCAACGCGAAGAACCTTACCAGGTCTTGACATCCCTCTGACCGCTCTAGAGATAGAGCTTTCCTTCGGGACAGAGGTGACAGGTGGTGCATGGTTGTCGTCAGCTCGTGTCGTGAGATGTTGGGTTAAGTCCCGCAACGAGCGCAACCCCTATTGTTAGTTGCCATCATTTAGTTGGGCACTCTAGCGAGACTGCCGGTAATAAACCGGAGGAAGGTGGGGATGACGTCAAATCATCATGCCCCTTATGACCTGGGCTACACACGTGCTACAATGGCTGGTACAACGAGTCGCGAGTCGGTGACGGCAAGCTAATCTCTTAAAGCCAGTCTCAGTTCGGATTGTAGGCTGCAACTCGCCTACATGAAGTCGGAATCGCTAGTAATCGCGGATCAGCACGCCGCGGTGAATACGTTCCCGGGCCTTGTACACACCGCCCGTCACACCACGAGAGTTTGTAACACCCGAAGTCGGTGAGGTAACCATTTGGAGCCAGCCGCCTAAGGTGGGATAGATGATTGGGGTGAAGTCGTAACAAGGTAGCCGTATCGGAAGGTGCGGCTGGATCACCTCCTTTCTAAGGAAAGGAAACCTGTACGTTGGTCTTGTTTAGTTTTGAGAGGTCTTGTGGGGCCTTAGCTCAGCTGGGAGAGCGCCTGCTTTGCACGCAGGAGGTCAGCGGTTCGATCCCGCTAGGCTCCATTAACACTGTAAGGGTGTTAAGATTGAACATTGAAAATTGAATATCTATATCAAATAGTAACAAGAAAATAAACCGAAACGCTGTAAATATTTAAAGAGTTTAGGTCGCAAGACCAAAAATAAGGTTAAGTTAATAAGGGCGCACGGTGGATGCCTTGGCACTAGAAGCCGAAGAAGGACGTGACAAACGACGAAATGCTTTGGGGAGCTGTAAGTAAGCGACGATCCAGAGATGTCCGAATGGGGGAACCCACTAGCTAATGGCTAGTACTCCTATCTGTTAAGGATAGGTAGAGGAAGACGCAGTGAACTGAAACATCTAAGTAGCTGCAGGAAGAGAAAGCAAAAGCGATTGCCTGAGTAGCGGCGAGCGAAACGGCAGGAGGGCAAACCGAAGAGTTTACTCTTCGGGGTTGTAGGACTGCAATGTGGACATAAAGAGTATAGAAGAATGACATGGGAAGGTCAGCCAAAGAGAGTAAGAGCCTCGTAATCGAAATAGTCTTTATACCTAGCAGTATCCTGAGTACGGCGGGACACGAGAAATCCCGTCGGAATCTGGGAGGACCATCTCCCAACCCTAAATACTCTCTAGTGACCGATAGTGAACCAGTACCGTGAGGGAAAGGTGAAAGCACCCCGGGAGGGGAGTGAAATAGAACCTGAAACCGTGTGCCTACAACAAGTTCGAGCCCGTTAATGGGTGAGAGCGTGCCTTTTGTAGAATGAACCGGCGAGTTACGATATGATGCGAGGTTAAGTTGAAGAGACGGAGCCGTAGGGAAACCGAGTCTGAATAGGGCGCAATAGTATTATGTCGTAGACCCGAAACCATGTGACCTACCCATGAGCAGGTTGAAGGTGAGGTAAAACTCACTGGAGGACCGAACCAGGGCACGTTGAAAAGTGCTTGGATGACTTGTGGGTAGCGGAGAAATTCCAAACGAACTTGGAGATAGCTGGTTCTCTCCGAAATAGCTTTAGGGCTAGCGTCGACATTAAGATTCTTGGAGGTAGAGCACTGTTTGGGTGAGGGGTCCATCCCGGATTACCAATCTCAGATAAACTCCGAATGCCAAAGAATTATGGTCGGCAGTCAGACTGCGAGTGCTAAGATCCGTAGTCGAAAGGGAAACAGCCCAGACCACCAGCTAAGGTCCCAAAATAATTGTTAAGTGGAAAAGGATGTGGGGTTGCACAGACAACTAGGATGTTAGCTTAGAAGCAGCTATTCATTCAAAGAGTGCGTAATAGCTCACTAGTCGAGTGACCCTGCGCCGAAAATGTACCGGGGCTAAAACAATTTACCGAAGCTGTGGATACCTTTATAGGTATGGTAGGAGAGCGTTCTATGTGTGGAGAAGGTGTACCGTGAGGAGCGCTGGAACGCATAGAAGTGAGAATGCCGGTATGAGTAGCGAAAGACAGGTGAGAATCCTGTCCACCGTAAGACTAAGGTTTCCAGGGGAAGGCTCGTCCGCCCTGGGTTAGTCGGGACCTAAGGAGAGACCGAAAGGTGTATCCGATGGACAACAGGTTGATATTCCTGTACTAGAGTATGTAGTGAAGGAGGGACGCAGTAGGCTAACTAAAGCGTGCGACTGGAAGAGCACGTCTAAGCAGTGAGGTGTGAATTGAGTTAAATGCTTAATTCTGTAACATTGAGCTGTGATGGGGAGCGAAGATTAGTAGCGAAGTTAGTGACGTCACACTGCCAAGAAAAGCTTCTAGCGTTAATCATACTCTACCCGTACCGCAAACCGACACAGGTAGTCGAGGCGAGTAGCCTCAGGTGAGCGAGAGAACTCTCGTTAAGGAACTCGGCAAAATGACCCCGTAACTTCGGGAGAAGGGGTGCTGG
>BNJU01000528.1_pt1:0-177500 | contig 226782 bp, 279 predicted proteins | sample 8539281 | NCBI WGS metagenome assembly BNJU01 (sample SAMD00202456, study PRJDB9452) | human saliva metagenome | isolation source: human saliva | place: Japan | reverse complement strand
TTTTCCATTTTAAAAATAAATCATCAAGTTTATTAGCTAATGTTTTCTGTTTGCTAGGGTACAAATGGGAATAAGTATCAATTGTTGTCGTAATAGATGCGTGTCCTAATCTTTCTTTAGACAACAAGATAATCTTCCCCTTGATTTATAAGTAATGATGCATGAGAGTGTCTTAAATCATGAATTCTTATTTTCTTTAAATCTTTATCCCTTTCTAGTATTTGCTTAAACTTCTTATCAATCATATTTTTTTGTAATTGATATTGGTGTACTCTGTATTATTTGAAGTTCTTCAGTATTTTTCGTAAATTCCTCAAGTTTTTTTCTTTTTGTTTTACTTTTCCAATCTATTAGCATTTCTGCTAATTTCTGATTTATTGTTATATTTCTAGTTCCTGATCGTGTTTTTTTGTTGTATTAATGTAGCTTGTATTATTAACAAAGTATACCGTTTTTGGTAACGTAAAATCGTATTTGTTAAAAAGATTTATATCATTCCAGTTCAATGCGAGGATTTCTCCCATTCTCATTCCAGTAAAGAAAGCAATTACGAAAAAAACAGGTCATAACTTATTTCATCATCTCGAATAAGTCCTCTAAATCTCGTGAATTCTTCTATACTCCAAAAATTTAATATCAGGCTTCCTAATTGGTAATTTTTCTCAGATTCTTAACTGGATTTTTTTATCAATGAGTGATTTTTCTTATACCAGTATCAAAAATTTTTTTAAGTAGAATCAGAACCTTATTAATTGTATTATAGCTTAAAAACTTTCATTTTCATTTTGTTTTTTTAGGTTTTTGTTTTTAGGTATTCACGAAATTCGAATATATGGTCATACGTTAATTTATTTAAATTTGTATTTTTTTAAAATATGGCTTAATATGACGCTCATAATTATTTCTTTGTGTACTTGTGTAGCTTACTTTTCTGCCATTTTTCAAATCATCTTCTTCAAGTAAGTCGAATAACATATCCGTTGTTACTACAAAGTCAAATTGTTTTTCTTTTAATTCTACAACTCTAATATGTTGTTCAAGTTCTAGGGCTTCCTTTTTAGATTTTAATCCTTTACGAATAATACGTATTCTTTTTTGTGTGACTGGGTGGAAACCGTTAGAAACATCAACAGTCCATTTACCACTTTTAGTTTTACGAATAGTCATTCATTATGCTTCTTTCTGGAGTTCAATTCCTAGTAGTTCTTCAGCGACACTGGCTGGAATTGTACCAATCCGTTTGTTATCGTAGATATTAAAACCACGATTCACTAATAGTAATTTGCCAGTATGGATAATCTTTCTTGCAGTTCCTGGAGCAAATCCAAGTTCGATAAGGTCATCTTTTGTTACAGTTTTAATCATGTGCTCTCCTTTTCTAATTAGATTAAGTACGGGGAGGATTAACTCCCCTTGTCTTATACTTATTTTTGTTTTACATCTACTAAATGGATAGCATCCGCCTTGTAATACATCGTTGAACTAATCATAGTAGCTTGTAAATTGTCAAATGTAACTGGTACTTGATCCATTGCTTGGATATAGTCATTATCGACTAAAGCTTCTGGATTGTCTACTGAGACTTGGGTTGATTTCTTTTTGAATTGTCCATCCTTGATCGTTACATTGTATTTCCAACCAATGATTTTATCGGTATTAAAACGTCTTTCGCTACCATCTCGGTTTTTGATAATTTCTCCGTTTGCATCTGCTCGGACTTCCGTTTCAAATTTTGGAATGACTTCATCCAATTCAAATTTTGTTCCAATGTTATTGAAAATTCCAGTCATTTTGTGAGAGCATTTTTGCCATATTTAATTTCTCCTTTTGATATTTTCTTTGATTGTAGGGATTAAATCTTCTCTTTTAAAGAGAATTGCCCTTTCTATTAATCCACTTGCTAAATCTGGTGGATATTCCATATTGTTGAGTGCGAGATAGTTAGATTTCTCATACTCATGCAGTAAGTTATTGTCGTATAGAAATTTATACGCTTTTAGAATAGCTCCAGAACCTTTATAGGTAAACCATTCTAATTTTTGTTCTAGTTCTGTCTTTGGTTTTGAAATAATGATAGAGACAGGTTTTGAGTGACCTAAAAACTTTTCCCAAGATCTCAAAGGTTTTGAGAAGTGACTATCACTATAGAACCTCACTTTTTCTTTGAGGTATCCCTTGGTAAAGTTAAGAAGATCTATTTCTGAATGCAACCATTCTTGAATGAAGTAGTGAGCTTTTGCTTTCCTAAGTTCTAACTCAGTTCTTATCCAATTTTCTATATACCGCTTGCTGATCCCGAGCTTTTCAGCTTGTTCTAAGCGCTTATCGTAAATTCTAAGTCTTTCATCATCATTGGGTTTTCTTAAATATAAGGTCTGACCGATCGTTTCATCTCCGTAGGTATTGTAGTAGGTGCTTTTTCCATATAGAAAGCGTTTCTTCTGACAAATCTTTAGAAGTTGATTAGGAGTGAAATAGGGTGTTTCATTAAAATCATCTATTGCAATATCAATTCGTCTTACTGAAAAATGAATGTAATTGTAGTAGAGGTTGTTCAGAAACTGTCTTTCGGAGAGACTATTTGGATCTAATACCATATCTCTATAGAACTCTAGTGCCTGTCCTGACATGACAAGCATGTAGGACGACTCTTTCGATCCATAGTAGATACGGATATTCCCATAATGAAGCTGGCTATCATAGTTATAGTATTTAAGGCTCCCCTTATTCTCAATAAATAGGTCAAAGTCAAGAAATAGGATATCTTCGATTATTTCTTTTGGCGAAAATTCAGTCTTATCAAACTGAATTTGAATCCAGTCAAATACAGAACGTAAATGCTCATTTTTTTGCCATAGATTTTTGATTCAACTTTTTTTGCCTAATTTTTGCCACCCTTAAAATCTCCAAAACCCTTGGTAATACTGAATTTTTTTCGATGGTACACCTAACTTGCAGAGGGTGGTGTTACTACACACCTATCGGTCAAAAAAATGGTCCGTCCGCATCTACGCTCATTTTCGGCTTTCTGCCTCATGGCTCAGCCGAAAAACTCGCTATTAGCCGAACCTATTTTTTTGACCTCTTGTTAACAAAACCCTAGTAAGCCGGTTTTGCATCGACTCTTCAATATCTTGGATTTTTCTTTTTAGGTTGGAATTCTCAATTTTTTTATCAGTCGCATTTCTCGCTTAAATTCCTGTTTTAAGGCGCTCAGTTCATCGTAGAGCTCATCTATTACTTGGTTTAGGGATTCATGTTCATTGTCTGCTAGACTCCCAAATACGGCTTGTATAGCCTCTTTTAGACCTATTTCAAGTTTTAGTTTAGCTAACTTTTGAAATTGTCTAAGGTCTTCGTCTGTAAAATCATAGGCAACTGTATAACTTAATTGATGAGTTCTGGGATTTCTACTGATAGGAACTTTTAATTTTTCTTAAATTCCTTGCCACTTATCTCTTTAATCAGTTGAATCCAATTTTTAAGAGTAGAGGTAGAGTTTAGGCCAGAAATTTGATTGACTAACTCTTTATTGGTCATCTTTTTGTGAAACCTCCGAAATTTTTCTTGTGCAACTGAAGAGTTTTTCTGTGGTATAATTGTTACATAATATGTTTTGATCTTGGAACGAACGGCACATTTGTTTCAAGATTTTTTATTTTGTCGAATCCTACCTCCTTTATTAAAATTTTTTAAATCGACTACTAGTTACATACGCTTTTACCTCCTTTTTATGCTATAATATTCTCAATGGAATATTTAATCTCAAAATAAATATTCCTTATGGAATAATTCCATTTTATACCGTTTAGAATATTTTTGTCAAGCAAAAATATACTGAATCGAATATTTAGGAGATACAATGTTTAATAATGATTCTTTTGGAGCTCGCCTTAGGAACTGAGAAAGAGTAAGAAGTTAACTCAAGTACAAGTTTCTGAGATGATTGAGTGTACAACAAGGTACTTATTCTCGTTGGGGAGAATGGGAACTTTAGAACCTAATTTAGAAGCCGTTGTCAAATTAGCGAAGTTGTTTGATACAACGACAGATTATTTATTAGGAAAAACAATTTACAGTACTCTAGATGTTATTCCTCATCCAATTACTAGAATTGATATGAAGAAGTTAAAAAGAGCTTAATAAAACGGAACTAAATGATTTGAAATTTGCGATTATTATGAATGGAATAAAAACTCATTTCACTGCATTTGACTATATGGATGAGCTAGTCTCTGAATATAATTTAGATGAAGAAGAGCAAGAAATATTGCATACCCTTTTTAAAGAGGTTTATGATTATTTTAATGCAGATTGATGGTTTATTTGGTTTAAGTTTCAGTAGGTAAAGATTAGTATATTCATGTTGAATAATTTTATTTAATGAAGGTTGTTTATAGTTGAAGGGAAATAGATGGTCTCTAAAATCGATGTAGCTTGGGACTTGTTCCTAGAAGGAAATATATTAGAAGCTAAAAAGTTAGTTGAACAAGATTTTTTTATTGATACCTGTACAGATTTTAGCCTTTTAAATCTGATGGGGTATTTATTATTGGCAGAAAAAGACTATGCCTCGTGTACCCATATCTTTGAGAAATACATTTTATTAGCTCAACAAAATGAAGATAAAGAAAATGAACACATTGGATTACATCAATTAGCTATGATCTACAGAGATCAGGGTGATTTTCATAAGGCTTTAAAACTCATTGAAGATGAAGAGAAGATAGTTGAAGAGCATTTTCCAAATGATAATCTAAAGAAAGCTGTGAATAACTACGAACAAGGCTATGTGAGATTTAAATTAAACAACCTTGATGAAGCTCTTATATTCATGAATCTGTCATTGGAACAATCTTTAGAGACAGATGATGTGATTTCTCAAGCTTGTAGCTATAGAGGGTTAGGGGAAATCTATTTAGCCTTGAAAGATACGGAATTATCCAATAGACATTTCAAACGAGCTATAGAACTTTTCGAAAGTGTTGGAGAGTTTGAAGGGGTAAAGGAAATTGAGGAATTGATTAATCGATGATTTTGCATTTAGATTTTGTCATTAGTTTGCTTAAATAAAAAGTTTTAATATGCTATAAATCATGTATTTGATTAAGGAGATAAGATGAGAGGTTGTGCTAGAAATGGAATTTCTATTTATTTTAATTATTTATATACCTTATTTCTTTTATTTAAACTGGAAGGATAAGCCTAAACAATAAGTCCTTTTGCTATCTTTTATAAGTTTTATATGATTTACTTGTGGTTTATCCTCATAATTTCCATAATGGCTATCGGTATTTTTTTCACTTGGAGTACTAGCTGTTAGAGGCGAAAAACTTACGTCTGGTTTCTTTGTTTTATCTTTTTAGGTATAGTTCTATTTAGTTTCTATATTTTAGTATTCTAAAAAGAGATAAAGGACTTAAAAAGCAAAATAAAAGGTAAAGTAAATAGATAGATGTAATCTAATTTGAATTGTCTTTATCTGGGGTATGAGTCCGTGTCTTTAACGGAGTTCCCAAAAAGTTACAGAAATTTGAAAAATGAGTCTATTTTGCAAGATTCAAAAAGGCTTAAAACCCTATTAAATCAGGGTTGTAAGATTTAAATAATGGAGTTATGGAACTCAAAAATCCAGTGTCCGCAAGGACGTGCCGGTTCGACCCCGGTAGCCGGTATAGATTATAAAGGAGTTTTACTCCTTTTTTTGTTTTATTTTTTTCTTTTTTATGATATAATTAACCGGTAAAGTTTCTTTTAGTGAATTAGAAGGAGTTTATTTTGTCTGAAGTTGCAAACAAAATCGATCGATTTTTAAATTCTATTTTATTGTTATCAGAAAATCAGCATGAGATTTTAGTCGGTTCTTGTACAAGTGGTGTTTCATTAACCAACACTCAGGAACATATTTTGATGCTGGTTGCTGATGAATCTCTAACCAATTCTGTCCTAGCAAAGAAATTGAATGTTAGTCAGGCGGCTATCACGAAAGCTGTGAAACCTTTATTAAGTCAGGGGATGTTAGAGACTTATCGCGATGAGAATGATGCTCGGGTTCTCTATTATCGCTTAACTGAGATTGGTAAGCCGATTGCATTAGAGCATCAGCACCACCATCAGCATACCCTTCACACTTATGAGGATGTTTTGTCGAAGTTTACTAAGAATGAGCAAGGGGTTATTTCGAGGTTTTTAGATTTATTGGAAGAGGAGTTATAGTTTGAGGTATATTACGGTTTCAAATTTATCGTTTTATTATGATCGGGAACCGGTTCTGGAAGGAATCAATTACTACTTAGATAGTGGAGAGTTTGTGACCTTGACCGGGGAAAATGGGGCTGCTAAGTCAACCTTGATTAAGGCTAGTCTTGGGATTTTACAGCCCAAGGTTGGGACAGTTGAGATTTCAAAGACGAATGTTAAGGGAAATAAGTTAAGGATTGCTTATTTGCCACAACAGATTGCTAGTTTTAATGCTGGATTTCCCAGCACGGTCTATGAATTTGTGAAGTCAGGTCGATATCCTCGTAAAGGCTGGTTTCGAAAGTTGAATGAGCACGATGAAAAGCATATTCTAAAGAGTTTAGAATCTGTTGGGATGCTGGAGTTCAAGGATAGGGCGATTGGTTCTTTGTCTGGTGGTCAGAAACAACGGGCTGTCATTGCTCGGATGTTTGCTTCAGATCCGGATATCTTTGTTTTAGATGAACCGACAACAGGGATGGATGCGACGACAAAGAGTGATTTTTATGAGTTGATGCATCACAGTGCGCATCACCATCAAAAATCTGTTTTGATGATTACGCATGATCCTGAAGAGGTTAACCAGTTTGCGGATCGGAATATTCATTTGGTTCGCGACCAGAGCTCTCCTTGGAGATGTTTTAACGTCCATGATATAGAAGGGGAGGGTGACCATGCTTGATTTATTCCAGTATGATTTTATGCAGCGAGCCTTGTTGGCTATGGTTGCCATGAGTCTTTTTTCTCCTGTATTAGGGATTTTCTTGATTTTGAGACGGCAGAGTCTGATGAGTGATACGCTGAGTCACGTCTCTCTTGCGGGTGTCGCTTTTGGGCTTTCCTTGGGATCTCTCCGACGCTTTCGACTATGATCATTGTCATTATAGCTGCGGTTTTTCTTGAGTATTTGCGGACCTTATTTAAGGACTTTATGGAGATCGGGACGGCAATTCTAATGTCCACTGGTCTTGCCCTAGCTTTGGTACTGATGCGTGGTGGTGGGAAAAGCTCGATGAGCTTGGATCAATATTTGTTTGGTTCTACCTTAACCATTACAGATGAACAGGTGATCGCCTTGTTTGTGATTGCTTTCGTTGTATTAGTGCTGACGGCCTTATTCTTGCGGCCTATGTATATTTTGACCTTTGATGAAGATACGGCCTTCGTAGATGGCCTTCCTGTCCGGACTATGTCCATTTTATTTAATGTGGTAACGGGGGTTGCTATCGCCTTAATGATTCCTGCAGCAGGATCGTTATTGGTTTCAACCATCATGGTCTTACCGGCTAGTATTGCCCTGAAATTAGGGAAGAACTTCCGTGGGGTCATGCTGATTGCGGTCATCATTGGTTTTATCGGGATGTTTAGTGGGTTGATTTTGTCTTATATTGCAGATACACCAGCGAGTGCCAGTATTACGCTTTTATTTGTGGCACTGTTCTTGCTTGTGAATCTTGGATCACGTTTGAGGAAGTAGATATGAACTTTAAAAAATTTGGTTGGTTATTGTTAGTGGCTTTAACACTTGTTTTGACAGCTTGTGGCAAAAGTCAGAGTCAAAATGGGAAATTAAAAGTGATGACCACTTTCTATCCTGTTTATGATTTTACAAAAAATATTGTTGGAGATGAAGGAACGGTAGACTTGCTCATTGGAGCGGGATCAGAGCCTCATGAATATGAATTGTCTGCTAAGGGGCGGGCTATGATTCAAGATTCGGATGTTTTCGTTTATGAGAATGAAAACATGGAAACGTGGGTTACAAATCTTTTGAAATCCATGAAGGATAAGAAAACCAAAGTGATCGATGCTACCAAGGGTATGGTCTTGCTTCCTGGATTGGAAGAGGAACATGAACACGAAGGGGGCGAAGAACACCATCATGAATATGATCCTCACCTTTGGCTCTCTCCACATCGTGCCATGAAGATGGTAGAGTCGATTCGTGATCAGTTGGTCGCAGCTTATCCAGATAAGAAAAAGACGTTTGAGAAAAATGCCCAAGCCTATCTGAAGAAATTACAGGCTTTGGATCAAGCTTATCAGGATGGGTTGAAAGATGCGAAACAAAAGAATTTCGTGACCCAACACGCGGCTTTCCGTTACTTGGCCTTGGATTATGGATTAAACCAGGTGGCCATTTCAGGGATTTCACCTGATAGCGAGCCTTCTGCTGCACGATTGCGTGAATTGACAGAGTATATCAAGAAAAATGAGATCAAGGTCATTTACTTTGAGGAAAATGCTTCTAAGTCCTTGGCGAAAACCTTGTCTTCTGAAGCTGGTGTTGAGTTGGCTGTCTTAAATCCTTTGGAAAGCTTGACGGATCAAGAAATGAAAGATGGCGAAGACTACGTGTCTGTCATGAAGGAGAATCTGAAGGCGCTAGAGAAACAACGTCACAAGCTGGTAAGGATATTCAACCGGAACATGAGGAAGATTCTAAGACGGTTCAAAAGGGCTATTTCGAGGATAGTCAAGTGAAGGATCGTAGCTTAGCAAATTATGCAGGTGATTGGAAATCGGTTTATCCATACTTGCAAGATGGAACGTTGGATCAGGTCTTTGATTATAAGGCAAAATTAAATCCAACTATGACGGCTGCTGAGTATAAGGAATATTATACCAAGGGTTACCAAACAGATATTGATCGGATTAAGATTGATAAGGATTCAATGGAGTTTTATCAAAAAGGATCTTCTAAGAAATACACCTATAAATACGTAGGTAAGCACATTTTGACTTATAAGAAGGGGAATCGTGGTGTTCGTTATCTTTTTGAAGCGAAAGAGAGCGATGCGGGAGACTTCAAATATGTTCAATTTAGTGACCATGAAATTACTCCGGTAAAGGCAGCTCACTTCCACATTTTCCATGGAGGAAAGAGTCAAGAAGCGCTTTATGATGAGTTGGAAAATTGGCCAACGTATTATCCTTCTAACTTATCTGGTTTAGAAGTGGCACAGGAAATGCTGGCTCATTAAGAGCTGTATCAAAAGAGAGACTAGGGCTGATTATCCCGGTCTCTTTTTGATTAAAAATGGGGAGCAAAGCTTGTCAAATGCTTGAAAATACGTTACAATGAAAGGGCTTTAAATTAAAAAATGTATGGGGAATATTAAATGAAAAAAGTTGGTGCAATTCTTGTGAGTCTTCTCAGTGTGGTCCTGTTGGTAGCTTGTTCGCAACAGGGAGCAAGCAAAAAATCAACCCCTTCCTCTAGTCAAACGACGACCTCTTCTGAAGTCAAAAAGACGGATGCTTCTAGTTCGGAAGTGAAGGAGAAAGAAAAAAAAGAAGAGAAAAAAGAAGTGAAGAAAATGGATCTTGAAGCGATTGCCAATGGAGATTACAGCAGTATTGCTGGGGTCTGGCAAGATGATAAGGGAAACAAGTTGGTCTTTAATGACAAAGGGTTGGTCTCACAAGAGTTAGAGGGCTACGGAGCTTCTTTGACGGATTATGGGACCGCCTCAGAAGGCATTTATGGTGGTCGTGATGGGGGCTTCTTGTTGGAGTATATTCCTGCGGGAGTAACCATTGGTGATCAGGTCGATGATCAAGGACAAGTCGTCTTTAAGGATACATCAGATGCCTCTAAAAATCGCTTGTGGTCTGGTGTTGGTATCGCTAGTTTGGGGAACAAGGCTCGATCTACTATCATGTAGGAGATGAATAACAGAAAAAAGAGGCTGGGACAAAAGTCCTAGCCTCTCAATTATTTTTGGATTGTCGAGCAAGACGCAGTGGTTGAGTGGGCTCTACTACGCTGATTTCATCAGCTTTTACAGCCCTACTCAACTGTGCGGAGGTGGGACGACGAAATCGAATTCTAACGAATGACCGATTTCTGTCCCACTCTCTTTTTCTTATGCATGTGGGGGGAGCCATGAAAGGTCAAACTGGAGCAATTGGGCTTCAAGGAGATCTTGATGGGAAACCTCTTGTTTCTCTTTGCCATCTAATAGGGCTTTTTGGATGAAATAGGCGCCTGCAGTGTGTGAGTTGGCGCAAATCTTGAGTTCTTGGTTTGGAAGATGGAGAAGAGTTTCTTTAAAGAGAGGAAGGCCCAGATCATAGATTGGTTTTCCTGGGCAGGTTGGATAAAGTCCAAGGGCTGACCAGATGTACCAAGCAGATAGACTACCATTGTCCTCATCACCTGGATAGGCTTGGAAATCTTGATGGAAAGCTTGGGAACGGATCTGGTGGATCAGGAGATTGGTGTATTCGGGATGAAGGCTGTGACGGAAGAGGTAGGGAATGTGAAAGCTGGGTTGATTGGAGATGGCGATCTGCCCAAATGGGGCTTGGGCCATTTCACTCATTTCATGGATTTCATAGCCATATCCTCTTACATCAAATTGAGGTTTTTGATTGGCTAGATCCAGCAGTCGTTGGGTGAAGGCTTTTTTACCGCCCATTAGCTCTATCAGGCCGGAGAGGTCGTGTAAGGCTCCAAAAGTAGCCTGGGTTGCAGAACATTCTGCATAATCTCCTCCCCAGCTGGTAGGAGAGAAGGGTTCTTTAAAGGTTCCATTGGTGGATCGCGCTCTCATGAAGCCTGTTTGGGTATCATACAATGTTCGGTAGGAGAAGCTAGAAGCAGCATAGCGAGCGGCTGTTTCTGTATGCCCCAATTGCTTGGCAACGGTAGCAATGCAAAAATCACTATAAGCATAATCTAGGCTGTGGCTCACACTTTCGTGAAAATCATCGGGTAGGTAGCCAAGGGCCTTGTAGCTTTCATTGCCATGGCGACCAAAATGTTGAGTAGGGTCTGTTTTTTGAGCCGTCTGGAGCATAGCTGTCAGAATGTTTTCATGTAGGTCTGGTGCGATCCCTTTTGTGACAGCATCCGCAAAGACTCCATCGATGAGGGTACCTGGCATCATTCCTCGTTCATCTGGGGCCAACCATTTTGGTAGAAAACCAGTATCCTGGTAAGTATTTAAAAATCCTTCGAGAAAGTGACGGTAATAATCGGGGTAGACAAGGGTAAAAAGTGGAAAAGAGGTCCGAAAGAGGTCCCAAAATCCGATATTGGTATAAGCTTTTCCTGGTTTGATTTCCTGATGGGCAACATCCAGGTGCCAGTCATTTCCCTCGGTATCTGTTTCATAAAAGGTTTGAGGGAAAAGGAGGAGTCGGTACAGGCAATGGTCGAAAAAGGCTTGATCACGCCCTCCGGCATCTTTTACTTCAATTCGCTTTAGTAGCTGATTCCATTGATCGGCTGCTTCTTTTTTAGCTTCCTCTAGAGAAAATTGGGAAGATGGCTGTGAGCCATGTCTTGAGACAGATAAGAAGTTCCTAATTGGACGGTCACTTCCTTGCTAGAAAAGGTCAGAAAAAGATCTTGATCGATGTGAGTGACGTTCTCGATCGGCTGGCTAAAATGCCACTGGAGATAGAAAGAGTAGGAAGTATCTGCGGTATGGGCCTGATCCAGAATATGGAAGTGGCAGGTTTGGTCTGTAAGGCTCAAGTCCTCTAGTTCATTTGCTGCATGAAAGCAGAGTGTCAGCTTTTCTGGTGCTCGAAAGCGCATGACAGCCCCGTAGCGGCTTGGAACCAGCTCGCTTTGAATCTGATAACGTTCCGAAAAAATCCGAAGGTAGTGGGGCTGGAAAAGAGCTTCTTTCATTGAATAACTGCTTTGGCGACGGAAGAGGTCGGAACTTGTAACTTCTCCTGTGATGGGCGTGATGAGGCACCAAGCGTAGTCTCCTATCCAAGGACTAGGCTGGTGTGTGAGACGAAATCCCTGAAAAATAGGGAGATTGGGGTTGAAAAACCAAGCTCCTTGTTCGTGTGTCGTCTGGGGAAGGAAGTAGTTCATCCCAAAAGGGACTCCGGTATAAGGGAGGGTGTTCCCGTGCGAATAGTGGGGATGATTATCGCTTCCCCAGCGGGTATCGATGGTTTGGCAATGTGTGCGCATCTTGTCTCCTTTTTCTTCATCAACCTTAAATGATCTGTGTTTTTCTTGGAACACGCGCTGGTATTTTCTTCATTGTATCAAAGTGTTGTCAAATATGATAGCGTTTTTATCAAATGGAAAATTTTGTAGAAAAAGGGCTATAGTTTGCGTATGTATTTCCCTTTTGAAATCTTTTATACTGAATAGGAAAGAATCGATACGTGTGAGGAAAATAAATGACCTATTCAAAAGAAATTGTGCGAGAATGGTTGGATCAAGTGGCTGAGCGAGCTAAGGAGTACCCTGAGTGGGTGGATGTCTTTGAACGTTGTTATACAGACACTTTGGACAATACAGTTGAAATTTTAGAAGATGGTTCAACCTTTGTGTTAACAGGGGACATCCCAGCTATGTGGTTGCGTGACTCGACGGCTCAATTGAGGCCCTATCTTCATGTGGCAAAAAGAGACCCTCGTTTGCGTCAGACCATTGCTGGTTTGGTCAAACGCCAGATGACCTTGATCCTCAAGGATCCCTACGCCAATTCTTTTAATATTGAGGAGAACTGGAAGGGCCATCACGAGACTGATCACACCGATTTGAATGGCTGGATTTGGGAGCGCAAGTATGAAGTGGATTCGCTTTGCTATCCCTTGCAATTGGCTTACCTCCTTTGGAAGGAAACTGGTGAGACTAGCCAATTTGATGAAACCTTTGTCACAGCGACCAAGGAAATCCTTCATCTCTGGACAGTGGAGCAAGACCACAAAAACTCACCATACCGTTTCGTCCGTGATACCGATCGTAAGGAAGATACCTTGGTAAATGACGGCTTTGGGCCAGATTTCTCCGTGACAGGGATGACCTGGTCAGCCTTTCGTCCAAGTGATGACTGCTGTCAGTATAGCTACTTGATTCCGTCCAATATGTTCGCAGTGGTTGTCTTGGGTTATGTGCAAGAAATCTTTGCAGACTTGAATCTAGCCGATAGTGAAAGGATCATTGCAGATGCCAAACGCCTGCAAGCGGAGATTCAAGAAGGGATCGAAAACTACGCCTACACGACTAACAGCAAGGGCGAGAAGATCTATGCTTTTGAAGTAGACGGTTTGGGAAATGCTAGCATCATGGATGATCCAAACGTGCCAAGCTTGTTGGCAGCTCCTTATCTGGGATATTGCGCCATTGACGATGAGGTCTACCAAGCTACTCGTCGGACGATTTTGAGCCCTGAAAATCCCTACTTCTATGAAGGGAAGTACGCAAGTGGACTAGGAAGTTCTCATACGTTTTATCGCTATATCTGGCCGATTGCCCTTTCTATTCAAGGATTGACAACAAATGATAAAGCTGAGAAAAAACATTTGCTGGAGCAGTTGGTTGCCTGCGATGGAGGCACGGGTGTCATGCACGAAAGTTTCCATGTAGATGATCCAACCAAATACTCGCGTGAATGGTTCTCTTGGGCCAACATGATGTTCTGCGAATTAGTCTTGGATTACTTGGATATTCGCTAATACTCTTCGAAAATCAAATTCAAACCACGTCAGCTTCGCCTTGCCGTATATATGTTACTGACTTCGTCAGTTCTATCTACAACCTCAAAGCAGTGCTTTGAGCAACCTGCGGCTAGCTTCCTAGTTTGCTCTTTGATTTTCATTGAGTATAAGGAGCACGCTTTAGCTTCACTGATTCTTGTTAGAATCACAAGTTTATATTTAAAACATTAAAAATTTAAGTTAGAATGAGGTTTTACTCATGGAAAATGTTGTTGTACATATTATCTCTCACAGCCACTGGGATCGTGAGTGGTATCTACCTTTTGAAAGTCACCGCATGCAATTGGTGGAACTCTTTGACAATCTCTTTGATCTTTTTGAAAATGACCCTGAATTCAAAAGTTTCCACTTAGATGGACAAACCATCGTCCTCGATGACTATTTAGAAATTCGCCCTGAAAATCGCGACAAGGTGCAGCGCTATATCGACGAGGGCAAGCTCAAGATTGGTCCCTTCTACATCTTGCAGGATGATTACTTGATCTCCAGCGAAGCCAATGTCCGCAATACCTTGATTGGCCAAGCTGAATGCGCTAAATGGGGCAAATCTACGCAGATTGGTTACTTCCCTGATACCTTTGGGAATATGGGGCAAGCTCCTCAAATCCTTCAAAAATCAGGGATCCACGTAGCAGCCTTTGGGCGTGGAGTGAAGCCGATCGGATTTGACAACCAAGTTCTCGAAGATGAGCAGTTTACCTCTCAATTTTCTGAAATGTACTGGCAAGGGGCGGATGGTAGCCGTGTGCTGGGTATTCTCTTTGCCAACTGGTACAGTAACGGGAACGAAATTCCAGTGGATAAAGATGAAGCTTTGGCTTTCTGGAAACAAAAATTGGCAGATGTTCGCGACTATGCATCAACCAACCAATGGTTGATGATGAACGGCTGCGACCACCAACCGGTTCAACGAAACTTGAGTGAAGCTATTCGCGTGGCCAACGAACTCTTCCCTGATGTGACCTTTATTCATAGTTCCTTTGATGAATATGTGCAAGCAGTGGAAAGTGCGCTTCCTGAACAATTATCTACGGTTACGGGAGAATTGACCAGTCAGGAAACCGATGGTTGGTACACACTGGCAAATACGTCTTCCTCTCGGATTTATCTCAAGCAAGCCTTCCAAGAAAACAGCAACTTGCTCGAGCAAGTGGTGGAACCTTTGACCATCATTACTGGTGGGCATAACCACAAGGATCAATTGACCTATGCCTGGAAGACACTCTTACAAAATGCGCCACACGATAGTATTTGTGGATGTAGCGTAGATGATGTTCACCGTGAAATGGAAGTTCGTTTTGCCAAGGTCAACCAAGTCGGAAACTTTGTCAAGACCAACCTTCTGAACGAATGGAAGGGTAAACTAGCGACTCAAAAAGCCCAGAGTGAGCACCTCTTTACGGTCATCAACACTGGCTTGCATAATAAGGTGGACACCGTCAGCACGATTGTCGATGTTGCGGTTTGTCCATTTAAGGAATTGCATCCGACAGAAGGCTTCAAGAAAATGGCTGCTTTGAGCTTGCCAGACTACCATGTAGAGGATTTAGATGGACATCTTGTAGAAGCAGAGATTGAGGACTTGGGAGCAAGCTTTGGCTATACCCTGCCTAAGGATAAATTCCGTCAACCTTATATTGCACGTCAAGTGCGCGTGACGGTTCCGGTTCACCTAGCGCCTCTTTCTTGGACGACCTTCCAGCTCTTGGAAGGCAAAGCACCTCATCATGATGGTCTTTTCCAAAATGGGGTGATTGATACGCCATTTGTAACCCTTAGTATCGATGATGGCTTGACCCTCTATGATAAAACGACCAATGAGGCTTATGAGGATTTCCTTCGATTTGAAGATCGTGGGGATATCGGAAATGAATATATCTACTTCCAACCAAAAGGAACCGAACCGATCTATGCGGAGTTAACAGCTTATGAGGTCTTGGAAAACAATGCTCGCTATGCCAAATCTTGCTCAAGCATGACTTGACGATCCCGGTCAGCGCGGATGAACAATTGGATGCGGAGCAAAGAGGCATTATCGAGTTTATGAACCGCAAGGCAAGTCGCTCAGAAGAGCTGACAACTATCCCTCTTGAAACGGAGATGACCATCTTTGTAGATGATCCGCAAATTCGCTTCAAGACGCGCTTCACCAATACAGCTAAGGATCACCGTATCCGTCTCTTGGTCAAGACTCACAATACACGTCCAAGCAACGATTCTGAAAGTATCTATGAGGTGGTCACACGGCCAAATAAACCGGCTGCTTCTTGGGAAAATCCTGAAAATCCCCAACACCAACAAGCCTTCGTCAGCTTGTATGATGACGTCAAAGGGGTAACAGTGGCCAATAAAGGATTGCATGAATACGAAATCCTTGGAGACGATACGATAGCTGTAACACTTCTCCGTGCTTCCGGTGAACTTGGTGACTGGGGCTATTTCCCAACACCAGAAGCACAATGTTTGCGGAACTTTGAGGTTGAATATGCAGTAGAATGCCATCAAGCTCAGGGGCGTTTCTCAGCCTTTCGTCGTGCCAAAGCTTTGCAGACACCGATGACCAGCCTTCAAGTTGAAAAACAAGAAGGAAGTGTAGCAGCGTCTGGTAGCTTACTCAAGCATACAGCCTTGACGCATCCTCAGGTTTGTCCAACAGCCTTTAAGGTAGCAGAAAATGAAGAAGGTTACATCCTTCGCTATTACAACATGAGCCAAGAAAATGTGCGCGTGTCAGAAGGACAACAAACGGTTGTCGATCTTCTGGAACAACCGTATCCGGTCCATACAGGTTTATTGGCACCGCAAGAAATCCGGACAGAATGGATTAAAAAAGAAGAAGTATAGCTGGTTGCAGCTGAAGAAACAATAAAAGGAAAGGAGGAGCGAAAAAGTAAGAACCAACTGCTGACTCGCTCCTTTTTACAGGTAAAAGCAATGACCATTGCAACGATTGATATCGGAGGGACTGGGATTAAGTTTGCTAGTCTCACTCCGGATGGAAAGATTTTAGATAAGGCCAGCACCCCAACTCCAGAAACTCTAGAAGATTTGCTAGCTTGGCTGGACCAGCGATTGTCAGAACGTGACTACCGTGGGATTGCTATGAGTGTGCCAGGGGCTGTTAACCAAGAAACAGGGGTAATTGAAGGGATCAGTGCCATTCCTTATATCCATGGTTTTTCATGGTATGAGGCCCTTTCTCATCAACAAGCTACCTGTCCATCTAGAAAATGATGCCAACTGTGTTGGACTGAGTGAATTGCTGGCGCATCCTGAGATTGAAAATGCAGCCTGTGTCGTGATTGGTACCGGAATCGGTGGAGCCATGATTATCAATGGCAAGCTTCACCGTGGACGTCATGGCTTGGGCGGTGAGTTTGGCTACATGACAACTATCGAGCCTGCAGAAAAGCTCAATAACTGGTCACAACTCGCTTCTACAGGAAACATGGTTCGCTATGTGATTGAAAAATCAGGTCAGTCTGACTGGGATGGACGTAAGGTCTACCAAGAGGCTGCAGCCGGCAATGCCCTTTGCCAGGAAGCCATTGAGCGCATGAATCGTAATCTTGCTCAAGGACTGCTCAATATCCAGTATCTCATTGACCCAGATGTGATTAGCCTAGGTGGCTCTATCAGTCAAAACCCAGATTTTATCAAAGGGGTGCAAAAAGCAGTAGACATCTTTGTGGAAAGATATGAAGAATATACAATTGCTCCAGTGATTCAAGCTTGCACCTATCAGGCAGATGCCAATCTCTACGGTGCCCTTGTCAACTGGTTACAGGAGGAAAACCAATGGTAAGTTTTACAGGACTTAGTCCCAAACAAGCCCAAGCTGTTGAAGTATTAAACAATCACATTTCTCTACCAGATGTAGAGGTGGCGGTCGCTCAGTCTGACCAAGCTTCTATCTCTATCAAGGGTGAGAATGGGCAGTATCAACTGACCTACCGCAAACCTCATCAACTCTACCGCGCCTTGTCTGTGCTAGCAACAGCTTTAGCAGAAGGAGACAAAGTAGAGATTGAAGAACAGGCGGCTTATGAAGATTTGGCCTATATGGCCGACTGTTCGCGCAACGCCGTGCTCAATGTCGCATCAGCCAAACAGATGATTGAACTCTTGGCTCTGATGGGTTATTCAACCTTTGAGCTCTATATGGAGGACACCTATCAGATTGAGGGGCAACCTTACTTGGTTATTTCCGTGGAGCCTACTCAGCTGAAGAGTTACAGGAAATCGAAGACTATGCCCAGCAGTTTGACATGACCTTTGTCCCATGCATCCAGACCTTGGCTCATTTATCAGCCTTTGTTAAATGGGGGGTTAAGGAAGTCCAGCAACTCCGCGATGTAGAGGATATTCTCCTCATCGGTGAAGAAAAAGTCTACGACCTGATTGACGGTATGTTTGCGACGTTATCTAAATTACAAACTCGCAAGGTCAACATCGGGATGGACGAAGCTCACTTGGTCGGTTTGGGTCGTTATCTTATCTTGAACGGTATTGTGGATCGGAGTCTCCTTATGTGCCAACATTTGGAGCGCGTGCTGGATATTGCAGACAAGTATGGTTTCCACTGCCAGATGTGGAGTGATATGTTCTTCAAGCTTATGTCAGCAGATGGCCAGTACGACCGTGAGGTAGAAATTCCAGAAGAAACACGAGTTTATTTAGACCGTCTTAAAGACCGTGTGACCTTGGTTTACTGGGATTATTATCAGGATAGCGAGGAAAAATACAACCGAAACTTCCGTAATCACCATAAGATTAGTCAGGATATTGCCTTTGCTGGTGGTGCCTGGAAGTGGATTGGTTTTACGCCCCACAACCATTTCAGTCGCCTCGTCGCTCTTGAAGCCAATAAAGCCTGCCGTGCTAATCAGATCAAGGAAGTCATTGTGACGGGCTGGGGGGACAATGGTGGTGAAACAGCCCAGTTCTCGATTCTCCCAAGTTTACAAATTTGGGCAGAACTCAGCTATTGCAATGATTTAGAGCGTCTGTCAGCTCACTTTAAGACCAATACAGGCCTATCCGTTGAGGACTTTATGCAGCTGGATCTGGCCAACCTCTTGCCAGACCTACCAGACAATCTCAGTGGGATTAACCCTAACCGCTATGTCTTTTATCAGGATGTTCTTTGCCCAATTCTTGACAAGCACATGACACCTGAACAGGACAAGCCACACTTTGCCCAAGCAGCTGAGATTCTTTCTGACATTAAAGAAAAAGCGGGCGTCTACGCTTATCTCTTTGAAACTCAGGCACAGTTGAATGCTATTTTAAGTAGCAAGGTCGATGTAGGACGACGCATCCGTGAGGCCTATCACGCAGGTGATAAAGAGAGCTTGCAACAAATCGCTCAGGAAGAATTGCCAAAACTCAGAAGCCAGATTGAACACTTCCATGACCTCTTTAGTCACCAATGGTTGAAAGAAACAAGGTCTTCGGCTTGGATACCGTAGATATCCGTATGGGTGGACTCTTGCAACGCATCAAGCGAGCAGAAAGTCGGATTGAAAACTACCTAGCTGGTTCCATCACATGTATCGATGAACTAGAAGAAGAGATCTTACCATTCAACGATTTCTACGGGGATCAGGACTTCGCAGCCACAACAGCTAATCAATGGCACACCATTGCGACAGCTTCGACCATTTATACAACGTAAAAAATGCCAAGTTGGATGACAGGTATCTCATCCACGGTGGGATAGGAGTAGAAGAGGAACTGTCTTTACGACCACCCTTTTCTACTCTTTTTTAAAGCTATGTCATAAATTTGTAGAATTTTTTCTATAATTAGGAGTTTGAAAATGTAAATGGGCTATCTTATAATAGGTGATGTAAACGCTACCAAAGTAAATAAACACGCTCAAGGCTCAAAGGGGGGAGTTAAATGAAAAAGTTTGTAAGGACTCTGAGAGAAAATTTCATTTTTCTTTTAATGGTCTTACCTGGTGCAGCGTGGTTAATCTTATTCTTCTATATTCCGGTTTTTGGGAATATCGTAGCATTTAAGGACTATCATATTACGGGAGAGGGCTTCATTGACAGTGTCATGAAGAGTAAGTGGGTTGGCTTTGACAACTTCAAGTTCCTCTTTAGTTCCAAAGATGCCTACATTATTACAAGAAACACGGTATTGTACAACTTAGGATTCATCTTCTTAGGATTGATTGTTTCCGTTGGGATCGCCATCATCTTTAGTGAGTTGAGATCAAAAAGAGTGGTCAAGGTGCTTCAAACCTCCATGCTCTTCCCATACTTCCTATCATGGGTTATCATCAGCTTCTTCACCGATGCCTTCCTTAACGTGGACAAAGGATTGGTCAACCACATCTTAACTTCATTTGGTATGAAAGCCATCAATTTCTACTCGGAATTGTGGATCTGGCCAGCGCTTCTCCTCTTCTTAGGAATCTGGAAAGGCTTTGGTTATAGTAGTGTCATGTACTATGCAACCATCATGGGAATTGACCCAACTTACTATGAAGCAGCGACTGTGGATGGTGCGTCTAAGTGGCAACGCATTCGCAACATCACCATTCCTCAGTTGTCTTCCTTGATTACGGTTTTGACTATTCTTGCAGTCGGAAATATCTTCCGCGCAGATTTCGGTCTTTTCTACCAAATCCCGCATAATGCTGGAGCGCTCTATAGTGTGACCAACGTTATTGATGTTTATGTCTACAACGGTTTGACCAAGTCAGGGGATATCGGGATGACAGCAGCAGCCGGTCTTTACCAATCGGTAGTCGGTTTGGTTCTTGTTTTAATCTCAAATATCATTGCCCGTCGCATTGATAAGAATGCCGCTCTCTTCTAGAAAGGAGGATCGTATGAAAAAATCAACCATTCAAAAAGAAAAAATTGATAATGTCGGGATCCATTCTTTCAGTAAGAAGAGCAACTTCTTCTTTACCTTGTTGTTGACCTTAGTCGGCTTGACCTGTGTGCTTCCCTTCATCTTCGTTGTCATGATCTCTTTGACTGACGAACAAAGTTTGGCAGTCCATGGCTTCCAATTCTGGCCAGCAAAATTTGGATTTGATGGTTACCTCTTCTTGGTACAGTTCAAAGACAAAATCTTGCAAGCCCTCTTCATTACCTTGTTTGTGACCATTGTGGGAACAGCATGTAATGTCTTTATCACCACAACCTATGCTTACGCAATCTCACGGAGTACCTTTAAATACCGCAAGTTCTTTACCGTATTTTCACTCCTTAGTATGCTCTTTAGTGCAGGGTTGGTTCCAAGCTACATTGTGACCACTCAACTCTTGCAGTTAGGTGATACCATCGGGGCTTTGATTATCCCAATGTTGCTCAGTCCATTTAACATCATCTTGATGCGGACCTTCTTTAAACGGACCATTCCAGAAGCTATCCTTGAATCCGCTCGGATCGATGGGGCAAGTGAAACACGGATCTTTCTTTCCAAATCTGCTTGCCATTGTCTCTACCAGGGATTGCGACTATCAGTTTGTTCACTGCTTTAGGGTTCTGGAACGACTGGTTCAATGCCCTCCTCTATATTAAGAGTGACAACCTTTACCCATTGCAATACCTCTTGATGCAAATCCAAAACAATATGGATTACATCGCTAAAAACGTCGGGGTATCCGGCCAATTGGCAGGAGCTGTACAATCCATCCCACGGGAAACAGGACGTATGGCCATGGTGGTTGTGGCAACAGTGCCAATCGCCATTCTCTATCCATTCTTCCAACGCTACTTTGTAAAAGGCTTGACCATCGGTGGTGTGAAAGAATAACATCGTTCATTGAAAATCAGCAGGATTTTCAACTCATAACTTAGTCTAAAAAGAAAATAACATAAAGGAGATTTTTCTTATGAAAAATTGGAAAAAATACGCGTTAGCATCTGCTAGTGTCATCGCTCTTGGAGCTACTCTTGCTGCTTGTGGAAACCTTACAGGGAACAACAAGAAGTCAGCAACAACTGAAGACGGTAAACCAATCATCAAGATGTACCAAATCGGTGATAAACCAGATAACTTGGATGTTCTTCTTAAAAACGCCAACAAGATCATTGAAAAGAAAGTTGGCGCAAAATTGGATATTCAATATCTTGGTTGGGGTGACTACGCACAAAAAATGAACGTTATCATCTCATCTGGTGAAAACTATGATATTGCCTTTGCTAATAACTACGTGATCAACGCTCAAAAAGGTGCTTATGCTGACTTGACAGAATTGTACAAGAAAGAAGGGAAAGACCTTTACAAAGCACTTGACCCAGCTTACATCAAAGGGAACACTGTAAATGGTAAGATCTATGCTGTTCCAGTAGCAGCTAACGTGGCATCTTCTCAAAACTTTGCCTTCAACGGACCACTTCTTGAAAAATATGGTATCGACGTTTCAAACGTGAAAGACTATGCTTCTCTTGAACCAGTCTTGAAAGCTATCAAAGAAAAAGATCCAAACGTTGTTCCATTTGCAATGAACAAGAGCTACGGTGGACCTTCAGATGACTTCGACTATGTGGCTGTTGATGGACTTCCATTCGTTGTTGACTTGAAAGGTGACACCACTAAGATCGTTGACCGTTACACAATTCCTCGTTATGTAGAAAACTTGAAGACTCTTCACAAATACTACGAAGCAGGATACATTCCAAAAGACGTAGCAACGAGCGACACTGGTTATGATCTTTCTCAAGATACATGGTTGGTTCGTGAAGAAACAGTAGGACCAGCTGACTACGGTAACAGCTTGCTTTCTCGTGTAGCAAACCGTAAGATCGACATCAAACCATTTACTGAACTGTACAAGAAAAACAACACCACTCAAGTAGCTAACTTTGTTATCTCAAACAACTCTAAGAACAAAGAAAAAGCTATGGAAGTGTTGAATCTCTTGAATACTAACCCAGAACTCTTAAACGGTCTTGTTTATGGACCAGAAGGCAAGAACTGGGAAAAAGTTGCCGGCAAAGAAAACCGTGTCAAAGTCTTGGATGGCTACAACGGAAACACTCACATGTCTGGATGGAACACTGGTAACAACTGGATTCTTTACATCAACGAAAACGTAACTGATGAACAAATTGCACAATCTAAGAAAGATTTGGAAACTGCAAAAGAATCTCCAGCACTTGGCTTCATCTTTAACACAGATAAAGTGAAATCAGAAATCACTGCTCTTACAAATACTTTGAACCAATTTGCAGGTGCTATCAATACTGGTACTGTGGATCCTGAAGTAGAAGTTCCTAAGATGCTTGAAAAATTGAAATCAGAAGGTGCTTACCAAAAAGTGCTTGACGAAATGCAAAAACAATACGACGAATTCCTTGCTTCTAAAAAATAAGAACAGGTAGTTCGAAAAAGGCTTTGGAGGAATCTCCAGAGCCTTTTCATGTCTTTATGAAAATAGAACTGTAAATGAAAATCAATATTTCAATTTACCAATGCAAATAGGGGGAAAGCGTTTTATTTTTATGGTATAATAGAATCACTAATTGGAAAAGAGGCTGAATGATGGGAAAAATCATCGAGTTCATTTTTACGAGAGTCTATGTTGCTATGCTGGTAACAGGGATTTTTTGGGTCTTGACGATCTGTGGGGGTGTTCTGCTAGGAGTAGGACCGGCTAGTGCCACTATTATGAGCCTCTATGCGGAAAAATGGCATGACCTACAAGGACTATCATTGGTCACGCTTGGGAACTCTTCAAAGAAAATCTACGCCCGGCTAATCAAGTCTTTTATACTTTCTTTGCCATTGAAGGGGTACTCCTCTATGGCATGTACCTCATGATCCAGATTCCTCACTTGAATTTCTTCCAAATTTTGGTTCTTTTGTTTAATCTGGTTTTCCTCTTGGTTGCGCCTCTAGCTTACGCTGTTTATTTGAAATTGCAAGTTCATTTCGATCTTTCTTATGCCAATAGTATCAAGCTCAGTTTGATTGGAATGTTGCTGGACATTCGTCCGGTTCTCAAGCTCATCCTTGGAACCGCGCTACTTGGTGTCATTAGCTACTATATGCCAGCCCTTCTCTTTTTCGTCTTGATCGGTGTATGGCATTTCTTTGTCAATGATATCTTTGACCCTGTTTATCAAAACATCCACGAAAAATTGGTATCCTAACGATGAAAAAAATCTGGTTAAGTACGCTTTTAAAATTCTACGCCTATGTCATGGTGGTCATTTTGACCATTATGGGCCTGGTTGTTGCGGGGATCTCTTGGAAAAACCAGCAAGCTGAAGCCGACCGGATCGCCCAACGGGTCTTGACCGAAGTGGTGACGGATCTTGAGACCTCTTATCAACGGGTCACACAAGAAGGTCGTAGCCTCGTTGAAAACCCTGCAAAATTAGAAGGAGTTTATCGCTATTTTACCTTGTCACCATCGGAGTATGAGACTTGGCGATTGAATGCCCAATTCCCTTCCTATATCCAATTGTCCCTACATAAGAATATTGACAGCCTCTATTTGAGCAATAAAAACATCGAGGGTATCGATGTCACCTTGTCTGATTACAAGACGGTATTTATCTCTACCCGGCAATCACAGGGAGGCAAGCAAGTCTCAGCGGACCATTACAAGGCTCCTGCGACAGCCATTCCGGTTCCTTTGACAGATCCGACTACGGGTGCTGGAGTTGGGATTGCTTATATGACGCTGGACCAAGAAATTTTGACGGCAGCGATTGATAATGCCAGAGGCGATCTTCCAATCGCCGTGCGAATCTTCACTCCCTTTGGGAAAGAGATGTACCATGAAAGGGATAAGGGGCAATCAAAGGATGTTAAATGGCAAACCCGTAGCACGATCTATGGCTACAAGGTGGATGTAGCTGTTTCTGAAAGTTATCTGGTCAAAAAGGGTCTAGCTAACCTGACCACTTTTCTTTCCATTGCTTTCCTAATTTTCTTGATCCTTTACTTGTTATTACGGCAGATTTTCAAAAATTACCGGCGTCAAGTCCTCGATTTGGTCGATACCATGAATCTGATCAGTCAAGGCGAGAGTGAACGACGGATTGATACCTCGACCAAGGACCAAGAACTCTTGGTTATTGGTAATATGATCAATACCATGTTAGACAATATGGATAAGAATATTCGAGATATCTACCAACTGCAGCTCAGCCAAAAGGATGCCAATATGCGGGCCTTACAAGCCCAGATCAATCCCCATTTCATGTACAATACACTGGAATTTATCCGGATGTATGCCGTCATGCAAGAGCAAGAAGAGTTGGGTGATATTATCTATGAGTTTAGTAGTCTCTTGCGCAATAATATCTCAGATGAGCGAGTGACGACAGTTGAAAATGAACTCGAATTTTGCCGCAAATACAGCTACCTCTGCATGGTGCGTTATCCAAAATCGATTGCCTATGGCTTTAAGATCGATCCAGGTTTGGAAAAGATGAAGATTCCCAAATTCACCATCCAACCTTTGGTCGAGAACTATTTTGCCCATGGGGTGGACCACAAACGCAAGGACAATGTGATTAGTGTCAAAGTCTTGCAAGGAGAAGGGCAAGTCATGATCCTAGTTACTGATAATGGGCGCGGAATGGAAGAAGAGCAGCTAGAAAAGATTCAAGAGATACTAGCCAATCGCCATCCTCACTCAGAAATTGAAGAAAAGAGTGGCCGGCAGTCCATCGGAATTGTCAATGTCCATGAACGCATGTTACTCTATTTTGGAGATCGCTACCATATCCAAGTCTTCTCCCAACCTCACCATGGAGTGACTTATACGATAACCATTCAAGATGAATAAAGGAGACAGAATGTACAAAGTCTTATTAGTAGACGATGAGTATATGATTACAGAAGGATTAAAAAAATTAATCCCCCTTTGACCACTGGAATATGGAAGTGGTCGCAACTGCAGAAGATGCAGACCAAGCCCTTGATTATGTGCGAGAGCATCCGGTGGATGTGGTGATCACGGATGTCAATATGCCTGGAAAGACCGGACTTCAGATGATTGCAGAGATGAAGGATTTGATGCCAGATGCTGCTTTTATCATTATGTCAGGCTATCAGGATTTTGAATATGTCAAGACAGCCCTCAATTTGCGCGTGGCAGACTACCTGCTCAAACCGGTCAATAAGGTGGAAATGGGCAATATTCTAGAAAAAATTCAGCACCAAATCCAGCAACCAAGCCAAGAGTTGGCCAACCGCTTGATTCACGATGATATCTCTGAGGAAGAGTTTTGTCGGTATATTGCAAGACGAAATTCACTGTGGATTGGGGTTGCTAAGGAGAAAAAAGGCTTTATCAGCTCGTCTTACCAAGTTCTCGGGCAAAATCTTCAACTCTTTATCTCGGATCAAGAAGAAGAAGCCATGATTGAGAAGGCCTTTGAGCCACCTTATAAGGAGCACTTTCATCAATTTAAGGACCTAGTGGAGCGGAGTCTCTTTTATGGAGCGACCCCTCTCAATCAAGATGAAGAGGTCTTCCATTACTACGAGCCGGCCTACCGGGTGATCATGCAAGGGAATATCCAACAGATCTTAGAAGAACTGGATTGGTTGGAAAAAATGATCCTTGAGAAGACACCTAAGGTTTCGTTGACCAAGCAGCTCTTTATCCAATTTTTGATGGATGTCTTTCATTTGTTTGAATACCTGCAAGGAGATGATTTGGCCGATGTGGTCAAGAAAGTCCAAGAAGCTGCTACCTTTAGCGAGATGATTAGCTTCATCCAGGAAGAGTTGTCCCGTTTCTTATCCCACTATCGGATGAATGAAAATGTAGCGAGTGTCCTCCAAGTGATTAGCCGTGATTACCAAAAAGAGCTGTCACTCAAGGACATCAGTCAGGCTCTCTTTATCAATCCAGTCTATTTAGGCCAATTGATTAAACGAGAAACCAATGCAACGTTCGCAGAACTCCTCAACAAACAGCGGATTAAGGCTGCCCAGCAGCTCCTCTTATCGACCAATGACAGCATTGAAGATATCTGCTATAAAGTCGGTTACAGTAATGTAGGCTATTTCTACAAGGTTTTCCGTAAACTCTGTGGAAAATCGCCTAAAACCTATCGCTTACAAGTTATGACAGAGCAAGCAGAAGATGAGTAAAAGGCTGAGACGATTTGTCTCAGCCTTTTGATTGAAGACAACGTCTTCTTAGAAACTTTCCTTAGGTGAGTACATAACAGAAGGTCAGAGACTATGAAGCTAACTTTTGAGTATTTTTTTATTTGACAAATATAAGTAGACAGTGTATACTTTATAAAAAGTAGACGACGTATACTTTGATAAGGAAAGGTGGTCAAATGAAACGGAATACGGAAGAACTGAAAGAAAAGTTAATTTCGGTCGGCATTGAAGAAATCAGAACTAACGGGATTGACCGGATGTCTATGCGTACAATAGCTCAAAAATGTGGGGTGACTCATGGAGCTCCCTATAAGCATTTTGGAAGTAAAGATAGATATATTCAAGTTGTTATGGAACACTTATCAATGTTCTTTTTGAAAAATATGATACTTGGAATTGATACTTCCATAGATGCAAGAACTCAACTAACTCTGATGGGCTGTAACTTTGTAAGGTTTGCCCAAGAGGAAACCTATCTATTTGAAGCATTATTTATCAAATTTCCATATAACTATATGGAGTTATCCCAGGAAACTATTTCAGTCAACTCCTCTTTACCAGGATTTGAACATTTTAAGTCGGTAGCGTTAAGACTTAAAGATGAGGAAAATCTTTCTAGTGGTGACGCAGAAATTTTGATCCATTTTTGGAGTTTTATTGCTGGTTTGGCTCTATTGGTAAGGAGTCCTGTTGGAGAAAGCTTTAAAGAAAATGATGTTCAAAAGACCGTCAGAACGATGCTTGATATTTATATAAAAGGAGACAGCTGATGAATGTTTTAATAATCTATTCACATCCGAATGAAACAAGTTATAATGCATCAATCCTACAAACTGTGCAAAAACATTTAGCACCATATCATAGAGTTAAAATAGTAGACTTATATAAAGAAAACTTTGATCCGGTTTTACGTTTTGATGAAAGGCATAAAAGGAGAGATTTACAGCATAATGAAGACATGAAACCATATAGAGATTTATTGAGTTGGGCGGATCAGTTGATTTTTATTTTCCCTACTTGGTGGAGTGGGATGCCAGCTATTTTAAAAGGTTTTATTGATCGTGTTTTTGTTGCAGGTTTTGCTTATCAGAATGGACCTCGAGGTCCGGTGGGGCAACTAGATGGAAAAGCGTGGATCATTACGACGCATAATACGCCAAAAATTTTTCTTCCTTTTTCTCAAGACTACGCAAAGGTTCTAAAATCCCAAATCTTGAAACCCTGTGGTATTAAACCGGTTAAAGTGACACAAGTTACACGAGTGGAATATATGAGTGATCGTCAACGGAAAGAAGAACTCGAAAAAATCGCACAAATAGCAAAAAGGATTTAAAAAGAGCTTTACAAGTCATGACAGAGCATACAGAAGATGAGTAAAAGGCTGAGACAAATCGTCTCAGCCTTTTTACTTTAAGTCCTTTGTATCTTGATTTTCCCAACCAGCAGCTCAGCTTCAATGGTGATTTCTGTGAGTTGGGTCCAGTCGATTTTTTCTTGGTCAACGTGAAATAGAAGAGGGGTCATGGCGAGGAGCGCTTGGCGTTCTTCAGGAGTTAAACTCTTGGTGAGGCTGACTGTTTCGGATGAGAGGATTTGGCAGTGGTCTTCAAAGTGCTCCAAAATTTCCTGGTTGGAGTAGGATTGCTTGGTCAATTGCTCTTGGGCCAACTGACGAATTTCTTTCAGATGAGAAGAGGTTGGGACGACCTTAATGATGACCCCTTCAGCCTTAAGACACGTTCAAATTCAGCGTAATTAGCCGGGGAGAAGATGTCCAAAATGACATCCATACTCTTGGATTGAATGGGTAAATGAGCCAAGTCTCCTACAAACCAATTGACCTTCCAGCTAGCGTCACTCTTGGCAGCTAGTTGCACAGATTCCTTGGAAAGATCAAAGGCATAGAAAGTAGCCTTGGGATAGGCTTCTTGTAGTTTTCGGGAGTAATAGCCCTCTCCGCAACCGATATCTAGATTTCTGGCATCACTGGTCGGAATTTTTTGTCCGATCGCTGTTAGAATCGGCTCATAAAAACCTGCTTCTAAGATCAGCTGGCGATTCTGGAAATTTTCTTTGTCATAGTCCTTCGATTGTTTGATCTGAGGAGCCAGGTTGACATAGCCAAATTTCGCTAAATCAAAAGAATGGCCCTTGGGACATTTAAAACTGGTCTCCACAAGTTCTAGGTCCAGTTGACAGATGGGACAGGCAAAAGCAGTGGCTGTTTGAAATCGTTGTAATTTTGGTTTAATCGGTGTATTCATATTAGTAGTGTAACAAAAGAGCCTCTAGATAGCAACCGATGCTCTAATAGAGTACCAAACAGAATATGAGCTGACAGAAAAAGGTAAGTCACTGATGCCGATTTTAAAAGACTTGAATCAATGGGGAAAAGAATGGCTACAATAAATTTTTTCCTCATTTTAATCTCTTCTATCTCGCCACTCATCTCTTCATTTTGACCACTTATCCCCAAAAGCCGTTTTTTAAGCGGCTTTTTTGCTAGACTGGTTCTATCAAAAGGAGAGAGAACATGATATTACAAGCTAAAAACATCAGTAAACGATATGGGAATCATTTAGCCGTAAACAATATTCACTTACAGTTTGAAAAGGGAACCTTTAATGCGATTCTAGGACCAAATGGGGCGGGGAAATCAACGACGATTTCCATGTTGATTGGTTTGAAACAACCAACGCAAGGTGAAATCATCTATGAACCAGGTACTAAAATTGGTGTGGTCTTCCAGACTAGTGTCTTAGATGAGATGCTAACGGTTAGAGAAAATCTGACCATTCGTGCGAGACAGTACAAAGACCTAAAACCAAATCGTGTGTCTGATCTTATTGATCGACTAGGCCTATCAGCTTTCCAAAAGCAGAAATACGGGACGCTTTCAGGTGGCCAAAAGCGTCGGGTTGACATTGCGCGTGCCCTGCTCTCACAACCAGATATTCTTTTCTTAGACGAACCAACGACAGGTTTGGATATCCAAACCCGGAAGTCTATTTGGGATTTGCTCTATCAATTGCAGAGAGAAGAGGGAATGACCGTTGTATTGACCACGCATTATCTTGACGAAGCAGATGAAGCTGATCAAATTTATATTGTAGACCATGGGGAAGTGATTGCTCAAGGATCGGCACTAGATATTAAGAGCCAATATGCTACTAATATCTTAAAGATTCGTTTCAAGGAGATGCAGCAGATAGAAAGTCTCAAATCTTCGGGAATGTCAGTAGAGCAACAAAGTCAATTGGAGTATATTTTTCAACCCAAGAGTGAAAGGGAAGCCATTGATTACCTGGCGCAAGTTAGAGATAATCTAGCCCATTTTGAGTTTCGTCCAGGGACCATGGATGATGCCTTTATTGCACTTACAGGAAGGGAGGTTCGCTAATGCTAGCCTTACTAAAGCGAAATTTTTTATTGTACTTCAGGAATCGTTCAGGAGTTTTCTTCTCTCTGTTGGGAGCCTTGATTTCCTTTATTCTTTATATTATTTTTCTTCAAAAAAATCTAACAGATGCTTGGGCTCAGCTCCCCAATAGAGGTCCTGTGTTAAATAATTGGTTAATGAGTGGGACGCTGGCTGTGACAGGGATTACGACAAGTCTGGCTGCCCTGACTCAGTCGGTAAAGGACCGTGAACATCAAGTAGATCAGGATCTTTATTTATCGGATCAAGGGAAGTGGCGGTTACCATCTTCATATTTAGCAAGTGCAATCATCATCTCTTTTTTCATGCAAGTCCTTATGTATGTGCTGATGTGTGGCTATTTTAGAGAAGTTCCAGCACTGTCTTTATTACCTGAAGTGCTCCTCATCATGCTGCTTAGTAGCCTGCTTTCTAGTTTAGTGAATGCCATTTTTGTTTATTTTTTCCATTCCGTAGACAGTCTTGGGAAGTTTTCGACCATAGTGGGTACAGCTTCTGGTTTTTTGGTAGGGACTTATGTACCTTTAGGTGTTCTACCTGATTTTGCACAACTACTAATGAAATGTACTCCAGCAACTTATATTGCTGCACTTTATCGACAAGCACTCATGAAAGAAGCAGTGAGCGAAACCTTTAAGGGGCGAGATGATCTTCTTCGAGAATTTCAAGAAAAAATGGGCGTTCAGCTCAAATGGCAAGCCTTATTGACAAAGGAACAAACATACCTTATAGTGTTAGGTGGTATTCTTCTAGCTTTGGGGATTTGGATTTCCTTAGCAAAAAGATCGAGTAAAAGAAAGTAAGTGAGAATTGGAGTAGGAATGAAGATTCGTTTTGAGGAAAAACAGGATATCCCAGAAAACGACCCCTGTGTGGTCATTCAAGCCAAGCAATTATCTGATCAAGCACGAGAGGTGATGGACTATCTCGAACAGTTTTCGACAGTGAATCAAGTAGTGATTCCTATCAAAACAGATGATCATTTGATCATGGTGAAAATTGATGACATTATTTTAGCCGAGATTGATAAGAATCAGCTAACCATTTATACGACAGACAAAACGTTTACCGTCAGAGATACTTTGACAAATTTTCAACATCGGATTAATCGTCGTAATTTTTACAGATATCCCGCCACGCGGTGATGAATATCGACCATTTGGAATCGCTATCGGATAGTTTTTCAGGCAATATGATGGCTAAACTGACACGTGGAGTAAAATCAAGTGTCAGTCGGAAATATGTCAAATCCTTGATGGATTATTTAGGGGTATAGGAGAAAGTGATGAAACGAGTTATAGCTTATTTTGTATCTGGTATGAGGACAGGATCCTTCTTTTATTTGTGTTTGGTGTTATTATCCCATGTCTATCCCAACATCGTCTATCCCGCTGTAAATGTCCGCAACATCCTAGCGATCTTTTTGATGAGTGGGACAATGGGGGTCTTGACATTCATTCTTGAGGAAGAAGAGTTTTTGACCTATAGTTTGCGTGTAGCCTTGCATTTAGTTGTGACAGCTACCATCTTAGCATTGACCTACTTATTTTTTGGCTGGGGGGCAGCCTTACGGAGTCCGATTCCTTGGTTGATCTTTCTAGCCATTTACGGTCTGATCTGGCTTTACCAGATTTGGCAACTCCATAAAAAAACTCAACGAATCAACCAAGCTTTGTTGCATCGCAGAAAAGGGAAATAGTCCCAGAAAAAAGTGTATAAGAAAACCACGAAGTTCATACCAAACTTCGTGGTTTTACTTTCTTAATAAGTCAAAACAAAGTATTTTTTCTTACCGCGACGGATAACGGTCAATTCATTTCTAATTTATCGCTATCGCTCAAGACATAGTCAAGGTCTTGGATGCGTTCGCCGTTAACGTAGATAGCACCATTTTGAACATCTTCGCGGGCTTGGCGTTTAGAATTTACCACACCAGCTGTGACCAAGAGTTCAACAATGTTGAGGTTGTCTTCTGCTTGTACCTGGTAGTTTGGCACACCACGAAGGCCTTGTTTGAGTTCTTTGACAGAAAGGTTTTTGATGTTTCCTGCAAAGAGTTGTTCTGTGATGTTGAGGGCTTCCTTGTAGGCTTCTTCGCCGTGGACAAGGGTAACCACTTCACGCGCCAAGATCTTTTGAGCCAAGCGTTCATGAGGAGCGGCCTCAAACTGTTTGCGGATCTCTTCAATCTCATCAAGTGACAAGAAAGTGAAGATCTTCAAGAAGCGCACAGCATCTGCATCCATCACATTCATCCAGAATTGGTACATTTCGTATGGAGATGTTTTGTCTGCATTGAGCCAGACCGCATTGCCTTCTGATTTACCGAATTTCTTACCAGTTGCATCTGTGATCAAAGGCACAGTCATAACATGACCAGTTTTATCTGCTTTACGACGCATCAACTCAGTACCAGCTGTCATGTTTCCCCATTGGTCAGATCCACCGATTTGAAGGGTTACATTGTGTTCTTGGTTGAGGACGTAGAAGTCATAGCCTTGCATGATTTGGTAGGCAAACTCTGTGTAAGAAATCCCTGTTTCAATCCGTTTTTTAACAGATTCTTTACTCATCATAGCATTGACTGTAAAGTATTTTCCGACATCACGAAGGAAGTCAATAAAGCTAATGCTTCCGAACCAATCGTAGTTGTTGACCATTTCGGCTTTATTGTCACCATTTTCAAAATCGAGGAAACGAGACAATTGCCCTTGAATGGAGCGAACCCATTCTTGTACAGTTTCTTTTGTTTGGAGACTACGTTCAGCATCTTTGAAGGACGGATCTCCAATGAGACCAGTCGCACCGCCAACGAGCGCATAAGGTTTGTGGCCTGCTAGTTGAAGACGACGGCTCGTCAAGATGGCAACCAAGTGACCAAGGTGAAGGCTGTCAGCAGTTGGATCATAACCAGTATAATAAGAAACCTGACCTTCTTCCAGTGCTTTGCGTAAGGCTTCTTCATCCGTCGTTTGAAATACCAAACCACGCTCTTTTAGCTCATCAAAAATGTGCATGTGTCTTTCTCCTTTATAAGTTTATTCATTTCTCTATTCTACCATAAACCACGGAAATGGCAATGGTTTCCATCATTTTCTTGACCTTACTCAAGAAGATTGAGTGACGATTTCTACGCTCTTGTGATTGAAAACAAAGGGCCTAATCTGCTATAATATAGGGAACAAGGAGAAAGAATCAGTGAATCAATTAAAAGAGAAGCTGCAAGAATTTTGGACGAAGATTCAAAAATTCTTTGCAAATATGTATACAGAAACTCCGAATAAGGAAAAAAATGAGGAAAGTAGCTGGTCTGTCGGTGATATTTTTGCGACCTTTTTACGAACCCTCAAACTCTTGTGGGATGTCATGATCGCCCTGTTCGTGTGCCTCTTTTTATTTGGCGCAGGGATCGGGATTGGTTATGCGTCGAGCCTCTTTAGTAACGTCAAGGTTCCAAAGACAGAAGAATTGGTCCAGCAGGTCCGCAACGTCAGCAGTGTTTCAAAACTGACTTATTCCGATAAGAGCTTGATTGCAGAAGTGGACAGTGATTTGATCCGTACGCCAGTAGCAGGAGACGCCATTTCGGACAATGTCAAGAAGGCTGTGATCGCTACTGAGGATGAGAATTTTGAAAGCCACAAGGGGGTTGTACCTAAAGCCGTTCTTCGGGCAACACTTGGATCTGTAGCCGGCGTGGGTTCCTCTAGTGGGGGATCAACCCTGACCCAGCAGTTGATCAAACAGCAAGTCGTGGGAGACGCTCCAACCTTTACTCGTAAGGCGACAGAGATTGTCGATGCCTTGGCTTTAGAGCGGGGAATGGATAAAAATGAAATCCTAACCACCTACTTAAATGTTTCGCCTTTTGGACGCAACAATCGGGGACAAAATATTGCGGGTGTGGAAGCTGCAGCTCAAGGAATCTTTGGCGTCTCTGCCAAAGACTTGACCGTTCCACAAGCGGCCTTTATCGCTGGCTTGCCACAAAGTCCGATTGTCTACTCTCCTTATGCTGCAGACGGTAGCCTAAAGAGCAAGGAAAACCTCGAGTTAGGTTTGGCGCGTGCCAAAGACGTTTTGTTCAATATGTACCGGACGGGAGCCTTGTCGAAAAAAGACTACGAGACCTATGCTCAGTACGACTTGACCAAAGACTTCATGGCTCCAGATGGCATCGAGAAAACACCGCATGACTACCTCTACTTCCAAGCCATGGAAGAAGCAAAAGAGGCCATGTATGATTACTTGATCAAGCGAGACAATGTCACCAAGCAAGACTTGAAAAATAATGAAACCGTCAAGGCTTACCAAGAATTAGCTGAGAGCGAGTTGCGCGAAGGTGGCTACACCATTCAAACCACGATTAACAAACCGGTTCACAATGCGATGCAGGCCGCGGTAGCGAATTTTGGAAGCGTCTTGGATGATGGGACGGGTCTAGTAGAAGTCGGCAATGTCCTCATGGACAATCGTACGGGTGCCGTTTTAGGATTTATCGGTGGACGGAATTTTGACGGCAACCAAAACAACCATGCTTTTGATACAGAGCGTTCCCCAGGGTCTACTATCAAACCTCTGTTGGCCTATGGGATTGCCATCGACCAAGGCTTGATGGGAAGCAATAGCATCCTTTCTAACTACCCGACTAATTTCTCAAGTGGTGAGCCAATCATGCACGTGGATAGCCGAGGGGACAGCCATGATGGATCTCCGTGAGGCCCTCAATACCTCATGGAATATTCCAGCTTACTGGACTTACCGGACCCTTCGTGAAAAGGGTGTGGATGTCCCATCCTACATGAAGAAAATGGGCTATGATATCCCTGAATATGGCATTGAGAGTCTGCCAATGGGGGGAGGAATTGAGGTCACTGTTGCCCAACATACCAATGGTTTCCAAACCATTGCTAACAATGGGAACTACCTCAAACGCTACATGGTAGAGCAAATCATTGATCGAGATGGGGATGTAGTATACAAGCACGAGGCAGATCCTGTTCGTGTTTACTCTCCAGCGACGGCAACGATTATGCAGGATCTCTTGCGCGGGGTTATTACGTCTGGTGCTACAACGACCTTTAAGTCACGGATTAGCCAAGTCAATCCAACGCTGGCAGGTGCTGACTGGATTGGAAAAACCGGTACCACTAACTCAAATGGGGATATGTGGCTCATGCTGTCCACCCCTAATGTTTCTTTAGGAGGTTGGATTGGCCATGACAACAATGCTTCTATGCAGACCTTGACTGGATACAACAACAATGCCCAATACATGGCGCAGTTGGCAAATGCGATCTACCAAGCAGATCCAAGTCTCTCGGAATTCAGGATAAATTCACTCTCGATAAGAGTGTGATCCGCTCTGAAGTGCTCAAATCGACTGGTGAAAGACCGGGTCGCGTCAATGTCAATGGCCGGGATATCGATGTGAGCGGTCAAATGGTGACGAGCCTTTGGGCCAAAAACGGAGCGCCAACCACTCAATACCGCTTTGCCATCGGGGGATCGGATAGCGATTATCAAAGTGCTTGGGCGGCCATTCTCGGCAATTCCAGTGGAAATCAGTCGAATAATAAGAACAATTCGACAACCAATAGTTCATCCAGCAATAGTTCAAATCGAAACAGCTCAAATCGTGGCAATCGACGCTAGTCTGATCCAGTAGAAAACATAGAGAAAGCCTTGATTTTTGGAGCAAAAAACGGTATAATAGTGATAACTAATTTGTCGTGTGCTTTATTTGAAATATTGTCCAAATAAGAGCTTACAGCAGTTAAATCTTACTTGAATAAGTCGATTTAGCTGCTCTTTTTGTGCCTATTTTTCAGAAAAATCCTAGTTTGTTACACAAATTTAATTTTTCTAAAAATTACAAAAAGCGACGAATGAGGTGAAGAGACAGCTCTTCACGTGATGCAAATCACACAATTGTAGTTAAAACCGGATAGGTGGTGAAAATCATTTTACCAAGCTATCCTAGTATGGAAAAAGGAGCTAAAAACTTTGGCAGGACATGACGTTCAATACGGGAAACATCGGACCCGTCGTAGTTTTTCAAGAATCAAAGAGGTTCTTGATTTACCAAACTTGATTGAAATCCAGACAGACTCATTCAAAGATTTCTTGGATCATGGCTTGAAGGAAGTATTTGAAGATGTGCTTCCCATCTCAAACTTCACGGATACAATGGAATTGGAATTTGTGGGTTATGAAATCCGCGAACCTAAGTATTCGCTTGAAGAAGCGCGCATCCACGATGCCAGCTACTCAGCACCAATCTTTGTGACCTTCCGTTTGGTCAACAAAGAAACAGGTGAAATCAAGACCCAAGAAGTTTTCTTTGGTGATTTCCCAATCATGACTGAAATGGGAACCTTCATCATCAATGGTGGAGAACGGATTATCGTATCTCAGTTGGTCCGCTCACCAGGTGTCTACTTCAATGATAAGGTGGACAAGAATGGTAAGGTTGGTTATGGATCAACTGTTATCCCTAACCGTGGGGCTTGGTTAGAGCTTGAAACCGACTCAAAAGACATTGCTTACACACGTATCGACCGCACACGTAAGATTCCATTTACAACTCTTGTGCGTGCTCTTGGATTCTCTGGAGATGATGAAATCATCGATATCTTTGGGGACAGCGAATTGGTTCGCAATACCATTGAAAAAGATATCCACAAAAATCCAATGGATTCACGGACAGATGAAGCCCTCAAAGAAATCTACGAGCGTCTTCGTCCAGGTGAACCAAAAACAGCGGAAAGCTCACGTAGCTTGTTGGTAGCCCGTTTCTTTGATCCACGTCGTTATGACTTGGCACCAGTTGGTCGCTACAAGATCAACAAGAAACTCAATATCAAGAACCGCTTGTTGAACCAAACCATCGCAGAACCATTGGTAGATGCTGAAACAGGGGAAATCCTTATAGAAGCTGGTACTGTCATGACGCGCGATGTGATCGACAGCATCTCAGAACAATTGGATAACGGTTTGAACAAAATCACCTACATTCCAAATGATGCTGCTGTTTTGACAGAACCAGTTGAATTGCAAAAATTCAAAGTTGTCGCTCCAACAGATCCAGACCGCGTTGTCACCATCATCGGAAATGCTAACCCATCTGACAAAGTACGGATTGTGACTCCAGCTGATATCTTGGCAGAAATGAGCTATTTCTTGAACCTTGCAGAAGGTATTGGCCGTGTAGATGATATCGACCACCTTGGAAACCGTCGGATTCGTGCCGTTGGTGAATTGCTGCCAACCAAGTGCGTCTTGGACTTTCACGGATGGAACGAAACGTTCGCGAACGGATGTCTGTACAAGATAACGACGTCTTGACACCACAACAAATCATCAACATCCGCCCAGTAACTGCAGCAATTAAAGAATTCTTTGGATCTTCACAGTTGTCACAGTTCATGGACCAACACAACCCACTTTCTGAGTTGTCTCACAAACGTCGTTTGTCTGCCTTAGGGCCTGGTGGTTTGACACGTGACCGTGCCGGATATGAAGTGCGTGACGTGCACTATACCCACTATGGTCGTATGTGTCCAATCGAAACACCTGAAGGACCAAACATCGGTTTGATCAACAACTTGTCATCTTACGGACACTTGAACAAATATGGCTTCATCCAAACGCCATACCGTAAAGTGGACCGGGAAAAAGGTGTAGTCACCAACGAAATCGTTTGGTTGACAGCCGATGAAGAAGATGAGTACATCGTCGCTCAGGCTAACTCTAAGTTGAACGAAAAAGGTGGCTTTGCTGAGCCAATCGTTATGGGACGTCACCGTGGTAACAACCAAGAATTCCCATCTGATCAAGTCGACTACATGGACGTATCTCCAAAACAAGTAGTTGCCGTTGCGACAGCATGTATTCCTTTCTTGGAAAACGATGACTCCAACCGTGCCCTCATGGGTGCCAACATGCAACGTCAGGCTGTGCCATTGATTGATCCAAAAGCCCCTTACGTAGGGACTGGTATGGAATACCAAGCAGCCCATGACTCAGGAGCTGCAGTCATTGCTCAACATGATGGTAAAGTTACTTATGCAGATGCAGACAAGGTAGAAGTTCGTCGGGAAGATGGAGCTCTTGATGTTTACCATATCCAAAAATTCCGTCGTTCAAACTCAGGTACGGCTTACAACCAACGTACCCTTGTAAAAGTTGGCGATGTCGTTGAAAAAGGCGACTTTATCGCTGACGGTCCATCGATGGAAAAAGGGGAAATGGCCCTGGGTCAAAACCCAATCGTCGCTTACATGACATGGGAAGGGTATAACTTCGAGGATGCCGTTATCATGAGCGAACGCTTGGTGAAAGAAGATGTCTACACATCTGTTCACTTGGAAGAATTCGAATCAGAAACACGCGATACCAAGTTAGGCCCTGAAGAAATTACCCGTGAAATTCCAAACGTTGGGGAAGATGCTCTTCGTGACTTGGATGAAACAGGTATTATCCGTATTGGTGCGGAAGTAAAAGAAGGCGATATCCTTGTCGGTAAGGTAACACCGAAGGGTGAAAAAGACCTTTCTGCTGAAGAACGTCTCCTTCACGCGATCTTTGGAGATAAATCTCGTGAAGTGCGTGATACTTCTCTTCGTGTGCCTCACGGTGGAGATGGAGTCGTTCGCGATGTTAAGATCTTTACACGTGCAAACGGAGATGAATTGCAATCGGGTGTCAACATGTTGGTTCGTGTTTACATCGCACAAACGCAAGATCCGCGTCGGAGATAAGATGGCCGGTCGTCACGGAAACAAAGGGGTTGTGTCTCGTATTGTTCCAGTTGAAGACATGCCTTACCTTCCAGACGGTACACCAGTTGATATCATGTTGAACCCTCTTGGGGTGCCATCACGTATGAATATCGGTCAGGTTATGGAACTTCACCTTGGTATGGCCGCTCGTAACTTGGGTATCCACATCGCAACACCAGTCTTTGACGGAGCAAGCTCAGAAGACCTCTGGGATACTGTGAAAGAAGCTGGTATGGATAGTGATGCCAAGACGATTCTTTACGATGGACGTACAGGTGAGCCATTTGACAACCGTGTCTCTGTCGGTGTCATGTACATGATCAAGCTCCACCACATGGTTGATGATAAACTCCATGCCCGTTCAGTCGGACCTTACTCAATGGTTACCCAACAACCACTCGGAGGGAAAGCTCAATTTGGTGGACAACGTTTTGGGGAAATGGAAGTGTGGGCCCTTGAGGCTTATGGTGCATCAAATGTCCTTCAAGAAATCTTGACCTACAAGTCAGATGATGTCAACGGACGTTTGAAAGCTTATGAAGCAATTACCAAAGGTAAACCAATTCCAAAACCAGGTGTACCAGAATCCTTCCGCGTTCTTGTCAAAGAATTGCAATCTCTTGGTCTTGACATGCGTGTCTTGGACGAAGATGATCAAGAAGTGGAACTTCGTGACCTCGATGAAGGGGAAGACGATGATGTGATTCATGTGGATGACCTTGAAAAAGCACGTGAAAAAGCAGCCAAAGAAGCAAAAGCAGCCTTTGATGCTGAAGAATCAGAAAAATAATCAGTAAAAATGATTGTCTTGTGAGAAACCAATGCTTCTAGCAGGATGATTCGATAACAAGATACAGATCCAAGGAGGTGGCAAGAAAGTTTCCTTTCTTCCCCCCTACGGCTGTATCCAAATGAAACAAGTATGAAAACAAGGAAAGGTAAGAAATAGTGGTTGATGTAAATCGTTTTAAAGTATGCAAATCACCCTAGCTTCTCCAAGCAAGGTCCGTTCATGGTCTTATGGAGAGGTCAAGAAACCTGAAACAATCAACTACCGTACATTGAAACCAGAACGTGAAGGTCTCTTTGATGAAGTCATCTTTGGACCTACAAAAGACTGGGAATGTGCGTGTGGGAAATACAAACGGATCCGTTACAAAGGGATCGTTTGTGACCGCTGTGGGGTTGAAGTAACACGTGCCAAGGTTCGTCGTGAACGTATGGGACACATCGAGTTGAAAGCGCCTGTATCACACATCTGGTACTTCAAAGGCATCCCTTCTCGTATGGGATTGACCTTGGATATGAGCCCACGTGCCCTTGAAGAAGTTATCTACTTCGCAGCTTATGTGGTGATCGATCCAAAAGATACACCACTTGAGCACAAATCCATCATGACAGAACGTGAATACCGTGAACGCTTGCGTGAATACGGACCAGGTTCTTTTGTAGCTAAGATGGGTGCAGAAGCGATCCAAGACCTCTTGAAACAAGTGGATTTGGAAGCTGAAATTGCTCTCTTGAAAGAAGAATTGAAGACTGCAACTGGTCAAAAACGTGTGAAGGCTGTACGTCGTTTGGATGTCTTAGATGCCTTCTACAAATCTGGTAACAAGCCAGAATGGATGGTTCTCAACATCCTTCCAGTTATTCCACCAGATCTTCGTCCGATGGTCCAATTGGATGGTGGCCGTTTTGCTGCCTCTGACTTGAACGACCTCTATCGTCGTGTGATCAACCGGAACAACCGTTTGGCACGTTTGCTTGAATTGAATGCCCCTGGTATCATCGTGCAAAACGAAAAACGGATGCTCCAAGAAGCCGTTGATGCTTTGATCGATAACGGTCGTCGTGGTCGTCCGATCACAGGACCAGGTAGCCGTCCATTGAAATCATTGAGCCACATGCTCAAAGGGAAACAAGGACGCTTCCGTCAAAACTTGCTCGGTAAACGGGTGGACTTCTCAGGACGTTCCGTTATCGCCGTTGGTCCAACTCTTAAGATGTACCAATGTGGTGTGCCACGTGAAATGGCCATCGAGCTCTTCAAACCATTCGTCATGCGTGAAATCGTTGCGCGTGATATCGTACAAAACGTCAAAGCTGCAAAACGCTTGGTCGAACGTGGAGATGAACGCATCTGGGATATCCTGGAAGAAGTGATCAAAGAACACCCAGTTCTCTTGAACCGCGCACCGACCCTTCACCGTTTGGGGATCCAAGCCTTTGAACCTGTCTTGATTGACGGGAAAGCTCTTCGCTTGCACCCACTTGTCTGTGAAGCCTACAATGCCGACTTTGACGGGGACCAAATGGCCATCCACGTACCGCTTTCAGAAGAAGCTCAAGCAGAAGCTCGTATCTTGATGTTGGCTGCTGAGCACATCTTGAATCCAAAAGACGGTAAACCAGTCGTTACCCCATCTCAGGATATGGTATTGGGGAACTATTACCTCACTATGGAAGAAGCTGGTCGTGAAGGCGAAGGCATGGTCTTCAAAGACCGTGATGAAGCGGTCATGGCCCTTCGCAATGGCTATGTTCACTTGCATACCCGTGTCGGAATTGCGACAGATAGTTTGAACAAACCATGGACAGAAGCGCAACAACACAAGATTCTCTTGACAACTGTTGGTAAGATCCTCTTTAACGATATCATGCCTGCAGAGCTTCCATACCTTCAAGAGCCAAATAATGCCAACTTGACAGAAGGCGTTCCAGCTAAGTACTTCTTGGAGCCTGGTCAAGATGTCAAAGCAGCGATTGAGAAATTGGAATTAAACGTACCATTCAAGAAGAAAAATCTTGGAAATATCATCGCAGAAATCTTCAAACGCTTCCGTACAACTGAAACGTCTGCTTTCTTGGACCGCTTGAAAGACTTGGGTTACCATCACTCAACCCTTGCTGGTTTGACAGTGGGGATTGCCGATATTCCGGTCGTTGAAGACAAGGCAGAAATCATTGAAGAATCTCACAAACGTGTGGAACAAATCACCAAACAATTCCGTCGTGGTTTAATCACAGATGACGAACGCTACAATGCCGTTACAGCTGAATGGCGTGCAGCCCGTGAGAAATTGGAAACGCTTGGTGGATAACCAAGATCCGAAGAACCCAATCGTTATGATGATGGACTCTGGAGCCCGTGGTAACATCTCAAACTTCTCGCAACTTGCCGGTATGCGTGGTTTGATGGCCGCTCCAAACGGACGGATCATGGAATTGCCAATCCTGTCAAACTTCCGCGAAGGTTTGTCAGTACTCGAAATGTTCTTCTCAACTCACGGTGCCCGTAAAGGGATGACCGATACGGCCTTGAAGACAGCCGACTCAGGTTACTTGACTCGTCGTTTGGTTGACGTTGCCCAAGACGTCATTATCCGTGAAGATGACTGTGGAACAGACCGTGGACTTGTGATCCGTGCCATTACTGATGGTAAGGAAATGATCGAGCCACTCGAAGAACGCTTGACTGGTCGTTATACCAAGAAATCTGTTAAACACCCTGAAACAGGTGAAGTCATCGTTGGTCCAGATACTTTGATTTCAGAAGACCTAGCACGTGAAATTGTTCATGCTGGTGTGGAAGAAGTCACTATCCGCTCTGTCTTTACATGTAACACCCGCCATGGTGTCTGCCGTCACTGTTATGGTATCAACTTGGCGACTGGTGATGCGGTTGAAGTGGGTGAAGCAGTCGGAACTATCGCTGCCCAATCTATCGGGGAACCTGGTACACAGTTGACCATGCGTACCTTCCACACGGGTGGGGTTGCCTCAAATACCGATATCACTCAGGGTCTTCCTCGTGTCCAAGAAATCTTTGAAGCCCGCAATCCAAAAGGGGAAGCGGTCATCACTGAGGTCAAAGGGGAAGTCACAGCCATCGAAGAAGATGCTTCTACACGGACCAAGAAAGTCTTTGTTAGCGGAGCAACTGGTGAGGGCGAATACGTTGTCCCTTACACTGCCCGCATGAAAGTCGAAGTGGGAGATCAAGTTTCTCGTGGTGATGCTCTGACAGAAGGATCTATTCAACCAAAACGTCTCCTTGCCGTTCGTGATGTCTTGTCAGTTGAAACATACCTCCTTGCGGAAGTACAAAAAGTATACCGTAGCCAAGGGGTAGAAATCGGCGACAAACACATCGAGGTAATGGTGCGTCAAATGATCCGTAAAGTACGTGTCATGGATCCAGGAGATACAGACCTTCTCATGGGTACACTCATGGATATCACAGACTTTACAGATGCCAATAAGGATGTCCTTATCTCTGGTGGAGTTCCTGCAACTGCTCGTCCAGTCCTTATGGGAATTACCAAAGCCTCTCTTGAAACCAACAGTTTCTTGTCAGCGGCTTCCCTTCCAGGAAACAACTCGTGTCCTTACTGACGCAGCGATCCGTGGTAAGAAAGACCATCTCCTTGGACTTAAGGAAAATGTTATCATTGGTAAGATTATTCCTGCAGGTACAGGTATGGCTCGTTACCGTAACTTGGAACCACAAGCAGTCAATGAAGTTGAAATCATCGAAGAAGTGCCAGTAACAGATGGAACAGTCGATGAAGTTCAAACAGCTGAAGTCGTAGAAAAATAAGAAAATAAGTCGGAACTACAAGTTCCGGCTTTTTTTGAAAAAATTATAAAAATTTATTATTTAAAAAATAATTGTATAATTATTGAATTGTTTTTTTACCAAAAATATTAGCCCGGTAAAACTCGTGCTGTAAATACTTACAATTAGTGATTATATGGATATGTATTCTAAACACCAAAATAATAAAATGACTAACTATTAGTAATTTCTTTATAAAACCCAAAATCGGTTTGACATTTAAAGTCATTGGCGGTAGAATGAAAAAAGATGTACACAAATTAAAAAAATGTCGAATTACATGCATGTCGACGGGGGAAGTTTATGGAAAAATTGAAAATTATGGTTGTGTTTGGGACGCGACCGGAGGCCATTAAAATGGCCCCATTGGTGTTGGAGTTGCAAACAAAAGGAGGTTATTGAGACCATCACAGTGGTTACTGCCCAGCACCGTCAAATGCTGGACCAAGTCTTAGAAACCTTTAACATCGTACCTGATTACGATTTGGATATTATGGGGAAAAGCCAGACCTTATTGGACATTACCTCTAAAATTCTGAATCAATTAGATCCAGTTATCAAAAAAGAAAAGCCGGATATGGTGCTCGTCCATGGAGATACGACTACTACCTTTGCAGCGAGTCTGGTTGCCTTTTACAATCAAGTCCGCATTGGTCACGTCGAAGCTGGTTTGAGAACCTTTGATAAATATTCTCCATATCCAGAAGAGATGAACCGTCAAATGACGGATGATTTAGCGGATCTGTATTTTGCGCCAACGGGCGAAAGTAAGGCCAATCTCTTAAAAGAAAATCATCCGGAATCCTCTATTGTGGTGACAGGAAATACTGCCATCGATGCACTGAAACTCACGGTTCAAGAGGATTATCACCACGAAGTGTTAGATCAATTAGATCCAGCTAAAAAAGTCATCCTGGTCACCATGCATCGAAGAGAAATCAAGGCCAACCCATGCGAGCGGTCTTTGGGGCTCTGAGAGAAATGGTGGATCAAGAACCGACGATTGAAGTGGTTTACCCAGTGCATCTTAGTCCAGCGGTCCAAGAGGCGGCAAACGATCTATTAGGAGATCATGATCGGATCCACCTCATTGAGCCTCTAGATGTGCTAGATTTCCACAACTTAGCTTCGAGAAGTTACTTTATCATGTCGGATTCAGGTGGGGTGCAAGAGGAGGCGCCATCATTAGGAAAACCGGTATTGGTATTGCGCGATACAACGGAACGCCCAGAAGGGGTTAAAGCGGGGACTTTGAAATTAGTTGGTACGGATCCTGCCGTCGTAAAATCCACGATGACAGAGCTCTTAAGCAACGAAAGCCTGTATCTTCAAATGGCAAATGCCCGAAATCCTTATGGGGATGGAAAAGCTTCTGAGCGAATCGTACAAGCCATTAAACATTACTTTGGCCAGGGAGAGGTTGCCGAAGAATTTCATGAGGGAGAGAAAGAATAAATGAAAAAAACGGAAAAGTTAAGTAGATGGTTGCTGATTTTGATTGTTTTCGAAGTACTTCTTTTACTTTACTGCTTGTTTTTTGCAAGAGAGATTCTGATTGAAGAAGGATTGTTCTTTGTTTTAGGATTATTTTCTGCCATTGTCTTATCGGATTTATTGTTGACATGGACCATCCTGTTGTCATTTGCCCTTGGGATTGTCTTTTTGGTGGCGGGTGTTGTCTATATCCCATTTCATCAAGCCTTGCTCTTGCTCTTTAGTTTTCCGATCTTGATTGGAATCTTGACCCGAATTCGCTATCACCTCTTTAAAGAGATTGCAAAAGTGAAGGATCAAGAGCCAGAAGCTTACGCAGATTACCGCAACCGCATCGCTTCTTATGGCGGACAAACCAATGATACGATTCAGGCCTTACTCATTCACTGGTCGCACGAGGAATTGTTCTTCCAATTGCAACCGAGAGAGTACAATCGGACCTTGAACCAAATCAACTATTTGTTAACGCATCATCTGAAGCCAAATGAAAGCTTGTATTATGTATCAGACGGTAATTTCTTGATCTTATCTTCTGATAGCGAGCGGGATCTGAAGAGCGATTATATGACGGTCTTAAAACCACAGTTGGAAGGACTGGTGTTCCAAGGAGAAGATGGGGTTCAGGGCATCCAATTTCAGTCAGGATTTCTTGTAGTGGATCAATCCAATCGAACCAAATACCATCGCTATAAAGAAATGATTCGTTACTTAAAACGTCAACTTGAAACAGATATTATTGTGGAATATTAGGAGGAAAACATGTCTCTTACAAATATATTTTTTAATATAGCTGTAGGCATCAGTGTATTTTTTGCCTTGTGCTTTATTGTATTATTTGTAGCTTATACGGTGATTTACCGCCGTGTCAATAAAAACTTTAAGGCGGTGGACCATGATTAGTCAAATTGTGATGATTATTGCCTTGATTTCGATTTGGTTGTCCTTAGCCTGGGGCTTAGTAATCCTCTTTTCAGCCGTTCATTTTTGGTTTAAACACAGTGATTTTCGTGTCAATACGGATCCGCTTCCTTATTATCCAAAAGTGACGATCGTCGTACCCGCCCATAATGAGGATGTGGTCATTGCACAAACAGCCAAAGCGATCCTTGATATGAACTACCCACATGATCGTGTTGAATTACTGCTCTTTGCGGATAATTGTTCCGATCGCACCTATGAAGAGTGTTTGGCGGTTAAAGCATTGCCAGAGTATGCAGGACGTGATTTGACCATTATCAATAGAAGTGGGACAGGTGGGAAAGCCGGTGTGCTAAATGACGCTTTGGCGATGGCGACTGGAGACTATATCTGCGTCTATGATGCAGATGCCATGCCTGAAAAGAATGCCCTTTATTTCCTTGTCAAAGAAGTGCTCAAAGATCCAGAACGTCATGTGGCTTCTTTCGGCCGCAATAAAACGCGGAATGCCAATCAAAACTTCTTGACCCGCTGTATCAACCAAGAAATTGTCGTTACCCAACGGGTCCACCATGTGGGCATGTGGCATCTCTTTAAGATTGGACGGATTCCAGGAACTAACTTCATTATTCAAACCGAATTTGTCAAGAGTATTGGAGGATGGAAAAACGGTGCCTTGACTGAGGATACGGATATTTCCTTCAAGATTATGCAAAGTGGGAAGTTGATTGCTCTAGCCTATAATTCAGAAGCCTTCCAACAAGAGCCAGAGACTCTGAAGAGTTACTATATGCAACGGAAACGTTGGGCCAAAGGGAATTATGAAGTGGTTCTTTCCAACTTCAAGCATTTATTTGGTAAGGGAAATTGGCGCGTGAAGTTAGAAGTGACCAACTATTCCTGTGTCTTCTTCTGGTTTAATGCGGCCATCGTCTTATCGGACTTGATCTTTTTTGCCAATATTCTGGCTATGTGTATCCATACAGTGGTGCCAGGTGTGCAAATTCCATTTGCCTTTGATTCTGAAAATATCTACATTGCGCAATTGATGCTCTTCAATTGGATCTTGATGATCGGGCTTTATCTTCTTCAAATTAATGTGGCTCTTGCCTCACAATTTGGTCAAGCCACTACCAAGCAAATTTGGTTGGCCTTGGCTGCCTATTTCACCTATTCTCAACTGTTTATCATTGTGTCGATTGATGCCATCTCTTCGATTGTGATGGATAAACTATTGCACCGGAAGAAACCAAATGGGTTAAAACAAAACGATTCGCAGGATAGGAGAGATTATGAATACGAAAAAGATGAGATATGTATGGTTTCTAGTCATCCTTTGCATTTTCTGTTTGACCTTGTTTTTAGCGAGAACGAGAAGTAAAGTGGAGATGCGAAATCGAATTTATCGTCAGTGGAATGAGCATTTTGTTGTTTCAAAAGGGAAAGAATCCTATGTTCGAACCACCAATGATAGCAATCAAACAGTAGTGTTATCCGAGGCGCAAAGTTATGGAATGCTCATTACTGTTGCAGCTGCTGAAAAAGGACAAGCCCAACAAGCAGACTTTGACCGACTCTATCACTATTATCTAAATCATCGCTTAGAAGGTACCCAATTGATGTCTTGGAAACAAACCATCAGCAATGGAAAAGCAAAAGATGAGGATCATAACGCCACAGATGGGGATCTCTACATCGCCTATGCTCTTCTAAAAGCTGCTCAGCAATGGCCAAAGCAAGCCAAAGACTACCAGGTTCAAGCCAAAGCGATTTTAGAAGATATTCTCGCACACAACTACAATGAAGAAACTGGTGTGTTAACGGTGGGGAATTGGGCCAATCAGGATTCGGAGTTTTATCATTTGATGCGGACGTCTGATACACTGCCAGCGCAATTCCAGATCTTTTATGAAGTGACAAAAGATTCGAAGTGGTTGGATATCAAAGAAAAGATGTTGCAGCAACTCCAAACGATCAGCTCCCAAACCAAAACAGGTTTACTACCTGATTTCATCTGGGTAGATGAGCAAGGAACGCGTGTAGCGGATCCCAAGACGATTGAATCCAAGTATGATGGTGCCTACTCGTATAACGCTTGTCGCCTTCCATACAACCTTGTTCAAAGTAAGGACAAAACCAGTCAACAATTGGTGAAAAAGATGCTTAACTTTTTCAAGAGTCAACGAAACCTGTATGCAGGTTATGACTTGAAAGGGAAGGCCTTGAACAATCATCAGGCAGCAAGCTTTTTTGCACCGATTGTCTATGCCTCTGAACATGAAAAAGGCTATTTGAAGTTGGTGCAACAGAACAAGTATATCTTTACACAAGATCTACCTCTGAACAACTATTACGATGCAACCATGACAACCATGATTGCACTTGAATTGTTCTAAATACTTGAGAAAAGAGAGTTCCCAGGATGGTCTGTCCATTTTATTGGAACTCTCTTCTTTTGATTCTCGAAAAAAGGACCCAATAGCAATTAGGCAGTCTATTTTTGAAAAATAATGGTGAAAATCGCCTGAAAACTACCTGAAAAATCATGCTCTGAGCAGAAAACTTTTATTCTCAAAGGATTTTCTATATAATAGAGGATACAAAGGATGGAAGAGTTTATGTATCGAGTGATTGAAATGTACGGGGACTGTGAACCCTGGTGGTTTTTAGAAGGTTGGGAAGATGATATCGTGAGTAGTCGGAAGTTTGAAGACTATTACCAGGCTTTGAAATACTACAAGCAGAAGTGGTTGGAGTTAAATGAGCACTTTCCAAGTTATAAGAGTCGGAGTGATCTCATGACGATCTTTTGGGATACCAAGGAGCAAGAGTGGTGTGAGGACTGCAGTGAAGATGTGCAGTTTTTCCATTCGATTGTCCTTCTAGAAGACGAGCACAAGATCCCTAAAAGCAAGTTCCGCCCAGGCTACGAAAAGGAAAGAGGCAGTCGCAAACACCGTTCTTGTCAATATACACTCGATTCAAAAAAGGGGACAACCCTGTCATAAGAGACATTCGGAAGATTTTTTAGAGCGATCTAGAAAGTCTTCTTTTTTTGTCTTCTTTTTCGAATAGTATAAGTGAGAGGAGGAACTATGGTTCAAGAAATTGCAAAAAAATTGATCCGCATGGGGAAAAAGGAAGAAGCTCAGGATCTTTACTTCATTCCTCGGAAGGAGGAGTACCAGGTTTTTATGAGAGTGGGAGACGATAGGCGCTTTGTGCAGTCCTTCCCTTTTGAGGACATGACGGCTATTATCAGCCACTTTAAGTTCGTGGCAGGGATGAATGTGGGAGAAAAAAGGCGCAGCCAGCTGGGGTCGTGTGATTACCCTTTGGAGAATGGAGTGGTCTCGATTCGCTTGTCGACGGTGGGGGATTATCGTGGTTATGAAAGCTTGGTCATTCGGCTCTTGCATGATGAGGAACGTGAATTGCGGTTTTGGTTTGATCAGTTGCCGGACTTGAAGAAGAAATTGGCTGGTCGTGGCCTCTATCTCTTTGCAGGTCCTGTTGGTTCGGGAAAGACCACTCTCATGCATGCGTTGGCGCAAGAGCGCTTTGCGGACCAGCAAGTCATGTCTATTGAAGACCCTGTCGAGATCAAGCAGGACAATATGCTTCAACTTCAGCTGAATGACCAGATCGGCATGACCTATGACAACCTGATCAAACTCTCCTTACGCCATCGGCCGGACCTTCTCATTATTGGAGAGATCCGAGATAGGGAAACAGCTCGTGCGGTCGTACGAGCTAGTTTGACAGGAGTCACCGTCTTCTCTACTATTCATGCGAAAAGCGTTCGAGGTGTTTATGAGAGGCTCTTAGAACTTGGAGTGAGTGAGGAAGAACTCAAGATTGTTTTACAAGGTATTTGCTACCAACGATTAATTGCAGGAGGAGGTGTGGTCGATTTTGCGACGGAAAACTACCAAGAGCACTCAGCCAGCCGCTGGAACCAACAAATGGATCTCTTGGCTCAATCGGGATATATCCAGCTGGCTCAGGCCCAAGCCGAAAAAATTATCTACCGCTAAACAAAAGCAAATCATCGAATTGTTTTTGAATCTTTATTCAAGTGGTTTTCACCTATCTGAGATTGTCGATTTTCTGGATCGCTCTCACCTAGTGGAGAGTCGTTTGGTTTCCCAGATGCGAGAGGATCTCTCGCGGGGGCGGAGTTTTTCAGAGATGATGGCAGGGATCGGTTTTTCAGATGCGGTCACGACACAGCTGTCTCTCGCTGAGCTCCATGGCAATCTTGCATTGAGCTTGGAGAAAATCAGTGCTTACCTAGAAAACATGCGCAAGGTCAAGAAAAAGCTGATTGAGGTGAGCACCTATCCTCTTATCTTGCTTGGGTTTTTAGTTCTGATTATGCTAGGATTGCGCAATTATTTGCTTCCTCAAATGGATGCTCAAAATATTGGGACGCAATTGATCAGTTCCTTCCCCCAACTCTTTTTGGCCTTAGGAGTGGGACTGGTGACCTTCTTCTTACTCGGCTTTCTCTATTACCGCCAGTCAGGAAAGATCAAGGTTTTTAGGACCTTGTCTCATCTGCCTTTCGGGAAAGGCATGATTCAAGCTTATTTGACAGCCTATTATGCCAGAGAATGGGGCAATCTGATTGGGCAAGGATTGGAGCTGTCTCAGATTTTTTCCATGATGCAGGACCAAAAATCCCAGCTTTTTCAAGAGATTGGAAGGGACTTAGCTCTCTCTTTAGACCGTGGGCAATCCTTTTCAGAGACGGTCAGGGGGTATCCTTTTTTCAAAAAAGAATTGCCCCTTATGATTGAATATGGTGAAGTCAAATCAAAGCTCGGAAGTGAACTAGAGATCTACGCTGAAAAAACATGGGAAGATTTCTTTCGTCGGGTTCACAAGGCCATGAATGTGATACAACCCTTGGTGTTTGTCTTTGTGGCTCTTGTGATTGTATTACTCTATGCAGCCATGTTGCTGCCGATTTATCAAAATATGGAGGTTCATTTATGAAAAAATTAAAAACCTATCAGGTTAAGGCCTTTACACTGATTGAAATGTTGGTGGTCTTATTGATCATCAGTGTGCTCTTATTGCTCTTTGTGCCGAATTTGACCAAGCAAAAAGACTCCGTGAAAGAGACAGGAAATGCAGCGGTTGTGAAGGTAGTCGAAAGTCAGGCTGAATTGTACGAGCTCAATCATACCAATGACCAAGCCACTCTATCAAAGCTAATTGCTGATGGAAATATTACCAACAAACAAGCAGAATCTTATCGTGCCTATTATGCGAAAAATAGTGGAGAAACTCGTGCGGTTGCAGATTAAGGCCTTCACCTTGGTGGAGACCCTTTTGACCTTGATGATCGTCAGTTTTATCTATCTGGGCTTATCGGGATCGATCAGGACGAGCTTTCAGCAGGTGGAAGAAAAAGTATTTTTTGCAGAGTTTGAACACCTCTATCAAGAAAGTCAGAAGATAGCACTGGCAAGGCAAACGGAATTGGATGTTGAAGTGACTGCAAGGAAGATTCAAACGCCCTACCAGACAGTGGAGATTCCTGATTCTGTCATTTTGCAAGATCCTAAAACTATTCGATTGGACCGAGCAGGTGGCAATTCATCTCTGGCCAATGTTCACTTTCAGACACAGAGAGGAGTGGTGACCTATCAACTGTCGCTTGGAAATGGGAAAATTAAAAAAAGCATCCGTTCCCGCTAGTATTCTCATAGAATCTTTGGTAGCCTTGGGTTTATTTGCCATGATTACGACCTTATTGTTAGGGGAGATCCGGCGTTCGCGCAAGGAGCGACTAGCGGATTTCAAAGAGGTAGAGGTCTTATCTGTCGCTCAAATGGCGCTTCAGACAGGGCAAAATCATCTGGAGGCCAATGGTATTCAGGTTCAAGTCGAAAAAGATGCCGATCAACTCACAGTCTATTATCAAGGAAAGGTGGTGCTGCATGTGGAATAACGGAAAGGTCAAGGCCTTTACCTTGCTCGAAGCCTTGGTCGCTCTCTTAGTGCTTAGTGGGGGAGTGTTGGTCTTTCAAGGCTTGACCAAGCTCCTGCATACTGAATTGGACTACCAGGCGCATCAAAAGCAGGAAGAATGGATACTTTTTCAGCAACAATTGCAGGTGGAATTGGACCGGAGTCATTTTGAAAAAGTGGCAGACAACCATATCTACTTGGTCCAGGATCAAAAACCAATTGCCATTGGCCAATCTAAAGGAGATGATATCCGAAAAACAGATGATAAGGGCAGGGGCTATCAGCCTATGATTTCAGGGGTTCGCTCTAGCCAAATTTGGCAAGAGGGAGAGTTGCTTCATCTGCGGTTGAATTTTGAAGAAGGTCTAGAAAGGGAGTATGTCTATCATGTGGTACCAGCGATGCAAAATGAAAAAAGTTAAAGCTGGTGTCTTGCTTACGCTCTCTTGATGGCAGCGATTTTTAGTCTCTTGCTTCAGTTTTACCTGCACCGTCAGGTTGCGGAGAGACGGATCTTAAAGACGAGTCAAGATCGTCTACGGGCCTATGCTTTGGTACAATTGGTTCTTGAAAAGAGAAAGAGTGATGAGAAGACATCAGAGATTCATTTAAAGTCTGGAGTTGTTCAGCTAAGGCAGGATACTGGTTTTCTTCATGCCCAAGCTGAGATGGATGGCGAAAGCTATGAGTTTGTCCTTCCTGTAAGGGAAGAAAAAGAAAGCAAGAAGAGTCAAAAAGAAAAGAAGAAGACACAGAAAGATAAGGAGAAGGCAGAGACCGAAACTCCTTCTGAAGAGACGCCAAACGAGACCAAGGAATCATCAGAAAATAGCGAAAAAGACTAATTTTTGGTATGATAGGGTGCGGAGGAAATCATGAATTTCGAAAAAATTGAACAAGCCTATACCTATCTATTAGAAAACACTCAAAGTATTCAAAATGAATTGTCGACCAACTTTTATGACGCCTTGATTGAACAAAATGCCATGTATTTGGATGGCAAGACGGATTTAGACATTGTTAAAAACAATAGCAAAAAATTAAAAGAACTAGATTTAAGTAAGGAAGAATGGCGCAGAGCCTACCAATTCCTTTTTATGAAAGCTGCTCAGACAGAGCCTTTACAAGCGAATCACCAGTTCACACCAGATGCGATTGGTTTTATCATTACATTTTTGATCGATCAGTTGGCTAAAAGCGACCAACTGGATGTCTTAGAAGTGGGAAGTGGAACCGGGAAATCTCGCTGAGACTATTGTCAACAATAGCCGTCTCACGATTGATTACTTAGGATTGGAAGTAGATGATCTCTTGATTGATCTATCTGCTAGTATCGCAGATGTGATGGAGTCTAGCGTTGTCTTTGCACAAGGCGACGCGGTTCGTCCACAAGTGTTGAAAGAAAGTGACTTGATCGTTAGCGACTTACCGATTGGCTATTATCCAGATGATGCGATTGCACAGCGCTATCAGGTGGCGAGCTCCGAAGGCCATACCTATGCTCATCACCTTATGATGGAACAGGCTCTGAAATACCTGAAACCTCAAGGAGTTGCCATCTTTTTAGCTCCAAATAACCTCTTGACGAGCCCTCAGAGTGATCTGTTGAAAGCTTGGCTAACAGACAAGGCTCAAATCCTTGCTATGCTGACCTTGCCAGAATCTCTTTTTTCAAATCCCGCCTATGCTAAGACGATTTTCGTCCTACGAAAACAAGAAGAAGAGTCTGTCCAGCCCTTTGTCTATCCGTTTACCGATCTTCAGGATCAAGACCAGGTGGTTCACTTCACGGAAAGTTTCCAAAACTGGTTAAAGGATAGTGAAATTTGATCAAAGATCTGATATAATAGAGGAAGTGAAAACGCTTAATGAGGTGAATATATGTCGAAAACAATTTCTATTAATGCAGGAAGCTCTAGTTTAAAATGGCAATTGTACCAAATGCCAGAGGAAACTGTTCTTGCAAAAGGGTTGATTGAACGGATCGGTTTGAAGGATTCTATTTCAACTGTTAAATTTGATGGACGCTCTGAAAAACAAGTATTAGATATCCAGGACCATACACAAGCTGTAAAAATTTTGTTGGATGATTTGATTCGCTTTGATATTATCAAATCCTACGATGAGATTACAGGTGTGGGCCACCGCGTCGTTGCTGGTGGAGAATACTTCAAGGATTCTGCCTTGGTAGATGACGAAGTCCTTCGAAAAGTAGAAGAATTGTCTTTGTTAGCACCTCTTCATAATCCTGCAAATGCAGCTGGAATTCGCGCCTTTAGAGAGATTTGTCCAAATATTACCAGTGTTGTGGTATTTGATACTTCTTTCCATACAACCATGCCGGAAAAAGCTTATCGTTACCCTCTTCCAACTAAATATTACACAGAAAATAAGGTCCGTAAGTACGGTGCTCATGGAACCAGTCATCAGTATGTAGCTGGTGAAGCTGCTAAACTTCTTGGAAAACCATTAGAAGAATTGAAATTGATCACCTGCCACGTTGGCAATGGTGTATCTGTTACAGCGGTTGACAAGGGAATCTCTGTCGATACCTCAATGGGCTTCACCCCTCTAGGTGGAGTCATGATGGGAACCCGTACAGGGGATCTCGATCCAGCGATTATTCCTTACTTGATGGAACATACAGAGGATTTCAATAAACCTGAAGATATCAGCCGTATCCTCAATCGTGAATCAGGTCTTCTGGGTGTTTCTGGATCTTCTAGTGACATGCGGGATATCCATACAGCGATGCACAATGGAGATGAAAAAGCTAAATTGGCTTACGATATCTTTATCGATCGTTTGCAAAAATACATCGGTCAATACTTGGCTGTCTTGAATGGTGCAGATGCCATCATCTTTACAGCAGGAATCGGTGAAAATGCAGTAAACGTTCGTTCTTCTATTATCAATGGAATCAGCTGGTTTGGCTGCAAGGTCGACCCTGAAAAGAATGTCTTTGGAGTTGTTGGAGATATTTCCACAGATGATTCCCGTGTGAAGGTATTGGTGATTCCAACGGATGAAGAGTTGGTGATTGCGCGTGACGTTGAACGTTTCAAAAATCAGTAAACTGAAATAAAGTGAGAAGGCTGGAGGCGAAAGCCCCAGTCTTCTTATTTTATACAAGAAAGAGGTTGTCCATTGAAAAATATGCAGTCTTTTGTTCGAAAGCACCCATTATGTCAGAATGCCCTCTGGCTCCTGCTTTTTGTGCCCTTATTCTTTCTCTCGCAATTCCCCCTCATCACCATGGTTTATTCCCTTCAAGAAGGAATGCCTGCAAGGTGGGTCACTATCCTCACTCTCTTGGTGACAGTGGCGGTGTTCTTTGTTTTTTATAAGGTCATCAAGATGAGCCCTCTGGAGAACTTAGATGTTCGGGTCATTACCTGGCCGGCTTTGGGGAGAAATTTTCTTTTTCTTCTCTTATTGATGGCTAATAACCTGCTCGCCTATCCCTTGTTGAAACAAGAGGTAGGTGGTACGACGGCAAACCAAGCGGCTCTGAATGAACTGCAATCTCATGCTCCTTTTCTTGCTATGGGAATGGTCGTGATCCTTGTTGCTCCGATTCTAGAAGAGCTGCTCTGTCGGGCCATTATCCCTCGTTTGATCTTTCGAGGGGCAGAACCAATTGGTTATCTAGCCGGTGCTCTCTTTTTTACTTACTTGCATGGACCGAGTACCCTAGGGGAATGGGTAGCTTACGGAGGTATGTCCTTGATCTTAACTTGGGTGGCTTATCGCTACAAGCGGATCGAGTATAGCATTTGCCTTCACATGACCTTGAATGCGCTGGCTTATTATTATCCGGTGGTCATACTCCTTTGTTTATTGCCAGTATGGAGAGTTTTCTTCCATGATAAATTATGATAAAATGGTAGGTACCAATGAGTGTTGATGCAGAACCATCCTACAGAAGGTCAGAAATCCGTATGGAGAGTAGACTCAGAGGTTTAGAACACTTGTTCTAGCCTCTTTTGTTCGCAATCATGCTGTAGGAAGGGAATCAAAGGAGAACGAAAATGATTGATAATAAATGGCTGAGTGGCCAAGGGACCCTTCTTTGTGGGATCTTAAATGTCACTCCGGATTCATTTTCTGATGGCGGTAAGTATACGAGTGTGGATGCAGCCTTGCAGCAGGCGAGAAACTGATCCAAGAAGGAGCTCAGATCCTCGATATCGGAGGAGAATCAACAAGACCAGGTAGTCATTATGTAGAGATCCAAGAAGAGATTGACCGCGTGGTTCCAGTAATTAAAGCCATTCGGAAAGAAAGTGATGTCTTGATCTCAGTGGATACCTGGAAGTCCCAGGTGGCGGCGTCGGCGCTCGAAGCTGGGGCTGATATTGTCAACGATATTACGGGTTTTCTTGGAGATCCTAAGATGGCTGCTGTCGTCGCGGAGCATGAAGCGAGCGCAGTTCTCATGTTTAATCCAGTGATGGGAAGACCGCATCATCCAAGTTCCACTATCTTTCCACGTTTTGGTTTCGAACCAGTCTTTTCAGAGCAAGAGCTTCAACAGATGGCTCAAGAACCGATTCAAGACTTGATGTGGACCTTCTTTGACCGCTCGCTTGCGGTAGCGAAAGCAGCCGGTGTCCAGATGGATCGTATCATGCTGGATCCTGGGATTGGTTTTGGTTTGACCAAGCGTGAGAACTTACTCTTATTACAAGAACTCGGGACGATTCACCAAAAGGGGTATCCGATCTTTCTAGGGGTCTCCCGCAAACGATTTGTGGTCAATATTATTGAGGAAGCTGGATTTGAGACAGATCCTGCAACGGAGACTGGTTTTTGGAATCGGGACCTGGCTTCGAGCCATTTGACCAGTATTGCAGCCAGTCAAGGAGTCGAAGTAGTGCGGGTGCATGATATTCCCCTTCACAAGATGGCAGCCAGTCTGGGGCAAGCCATTTTCCAAGCCCAAGAGGCAGCAGATACCAATTTAAAACAATACAAGTAAATGAAGACAAAAGAACATCAGTTGGATCTTCGTTGGCTAGAAGCCTATCGTTCCCAAGATCCACATTTCGGCTTGGAGCGCATGGAAGCTCTCTTGGCTTTGAGAGGAAATCCTCACCTAGACTGTCGGGTCATTCATGTTGCGGGGACCAATGGCAAAGGCTCTACCATTGCTACCTTGTCCCAACTCTTGAGGCAGGCAGGTTTACGGGTTGGAGTCTTTACCTCTCCTTATCTGATCCATTACAATGACCAAATCACCATTAATGGCGAAGCCATTTCGGATCAAGACCTGCAAACCTACCTGGATAGTTACCAGCAGCTCCTGGAAGCTGAAGAATCAAGGGCTATCTTTCAAGGGTTGACTGAATTTGAAGTGATGACGGCCATCGCCTATGATTATTTTGCTCATGAGGAGCTGGATTATGTGATTATGGAAGTCGGTATGGGGGGACGACTAGATAGTACCAATGTCTGCCAGCCCGTTCTGACCGCAATCACTTCGATTGGCTTGGATCATGTCGCCCTTCTTGGGCCAGATCTGGCTTCCATCGCCCGTGAAAAGGCTGGTATCATTAAGCCAGGAATTCCTCTGGTTCTAGGGAAATTAGAAGCAGAAGCCAGCCAAGTCATTGAAGGCATTGCGATTCAGAAGCAGGCACCGATAACAGCCTATGACAGAGATTACCAAGTTGAGCTAGAAGCCTCTTGTCTATCGGGCCAATCCTTTTTTTATCACAGTTCCAAAAGAGAAACAGCCTCCTATCAAGTAGCGCTCTTAGGTCATCACCAGGCCAGAAATGCAGCTCTTGCGATCAGCATCTGTGATGTACTTTTTGAAAGAGAAGGGCGTGAACTCTTGTCAAGAGAGTTAGTGGATGAGGCCTTGCATCAAGTCGTCTGGCCTGGCCGGATGGAAGTGGTCTCGCAAAATCCCATGATCGTGCTAGATGGGGCCCATAACCCCCACGCCGTTGCGCCTTTAATCGCAAGTCTTCGGGAACTTTTCCCAAGTCAAAAAAAGACCATTCTTTTTACCTGCATCCGGACCAAAGCTTTAGAAGAGATGCTCATTCAGTGGCAGGAACTGGAAAATAGTCGCTTGATCCTCACAACCTTTGAAGATCCAAGAGCCTATTCTCAAGAAGAGATAAGAGCTGCTGCGAAAAAGCATCAGCTTGAGGAAGTCAACTGGCAAGAGTTTCTACAAAACTGGCAAGCTGAAGGCGATGAGCTCCTCATTGTAACGGGATCGCTCTACTTCCTTAGCCAGGTACGACCTTATTTATTAAAAACAGAAAAATCCAACTAGGAGATGATATGGATACAAAGAAAATTGAAGAAGCAGTGAAAATGATCATCGAGGCAGTCGGTGAAGATGAGAACCGTGAGGGACTTCAGGAAACGCCGACCCGCATTGCCAAGATGTACCAAGAAATCTTTGCAGGATTAGGGCAGACAGCAGAAGAGCACCTGTCTAAATCATTTGAAATCATTGATAACAATATGGTGGTCGAGAAGGATATCTTCTTCCATTCCATGTGTGAGCATCACTTTTTACCATTTTATGGAAAAGTGCACATTGCCTACATTCCAAATGGCCGTGTGGCTGGGCTTTCAAAACTGGCTCGTACGGTCGAAGTATACGCTAAAAAACCACAGATTCAGGAACGTTTGACGGTAGAAATCGCAGATGCCTTGATGGAATATCTTGGAGCACAAGGAGCACTTGTCTGGGTAGAAGCAGAGCATATGTGTATGAATATGCGTGGTGTCCGTAAACCTGGGACCGCTACAGTGACAACTGCTGCGCGTGGACTGCTTGCGACAGATAAAGACTTAAAAAATGAAGCCTATAAACTCATGGGCCACTAATGGCTGGCTATAAGAGGTGAAGAGAGTGGATCAATTACGGATCAAGGACTTAGAGGTATACGCCTATCACGGTGTTTTTCCAGCAGAAAAAGAATTAGGACAACGCTTTGTCCTAGACCTATGGGTAGATTATGAGATGACCCGTGCTGCCCGCACAGGTGATTTAGAAGCTTCGATCCATTATGGGATCTTGGCGGAACAGTTGACCGAGTGGATGCAGGCAGAAAAGATCGATCTGATTGAAACGGTGGCATTTCAGTTGGTGCAAAAGATTTTCGAAAGCTATGCCTTTGTAGAAAAAGTTCGTCTGGAGTTGAAAAAGCCCTGGGCTCCGGTTCCCTTGCCATTAGAGACTTGTTCGGTGACAATCGAACGGGAGAAAAAACGGGCCTTTATTGGGCTTGGCACCAATATGGGAGATAAACAACTGCAACTAGAGACGGCGCTAGAAAAAATCAAGGATCGAGGCATTCGCCTTCTTCAGACATCCACAAGGATTGAAACAGAACCTTGGGGAGGAGTGGGAGCAGGACACCTTTTTGAATCAGGTGGCAGAGGTTGAAACCTGGATGACCCCAGAGGATTTATTAGGGACCTTACTGGCCATTGAGCAGGAAATGGGACGTGTTCGTGAGGTTAAGTGGGGGCCACGTGTGATCGATCTAGATCTGCTCTATATGGAGGACACCATTTGTTACAGTCCGAGCTTGATCTTGCCGCATCCTTATGTGGCAGAACGTGCCTTTGTCCTAGAGTCTTTGAATGAAATTGCTCCTCATTTTGTGGACCCTGTTCAAAGAAAGCCCATTCGCCAATTATGGGAGGCTGTTAAATAGTCTCTCTTCTTTGCATCATAAAAAAACAATCCCTGTTCGAGGGATTGTTTTTGTTTGTCTTAGTTTATTTACGATACAAGCGATCGTATTGGTAGACAGGGTCCATGGTGACGTTGATACCGAGCTTGCGAAGGACATTCTTGTCTTCGTCTGTCAGCATCACGGTTGAGTGGGCTTCGCTGCCTTTCAACTTGCCTAATTCTTGCATAGCAAGCTTAGCATCTTCGTTGCTCATGGCTGTAATAGCAAGGGCAATGAGGATCTCGTTTGAGTGAAGACGAGGGTTGCGGCTACCCAAATGATTGATTTTCAAGCCTTGGATGGGTTGGACGTATTCTGGCTCGATTAATTTGGTTTCTTTATCAATATGCGCCAATTTCTTGATCGCATTGATTAAGAGGGCTGCGGTTGGGCCAAAGAGATCGGAGGTTTCCGGTTACCATCTCGCCGTTTGGCAATTCAAGGGCCAAGGCTGGCTCCCCTGTTTCTTCTTCTTTCTGACGAGCAAGAACAGTCACTTTCCGGTCATTTGGAGTAATGCCCAAATCATTCATCAAGAGCTCAATCTTCTTGACAGCTCCTTCACCGACGCGTTCAGCTTTGACATCCAAGATGGTTTGGTAATAGCGACGGATGATTTCTTGTTGGGAAGCTTCAATCGCAGCGTCATTGTCCACAATGGCAAAGCCAACCATGTTGACGCCCATGTCTGTTGGAGAAGCGTAAGGAGAGGTTCCTAAGATGCGTTCCAACATGCGCTTCAAGACAGGGAAGATTTCGATATCGCGGTTGTAGTTGACCGTTGTTTCCCCGTAGGTTTGGAGGTGGAAGGGATCGATCATATTGACATCGTCTAGATCTGCAGTCGCTGCTTCATAAGCCAAGTTGACTGGGTGGTGCAAAGGAAGATTCCATACTGGGAAGGTTTCAAACTTAGCATAACCGGATTTGATCCCATTTAATTGGTCATGGTACATATTGGACATACAAGTTGCCAGCTTACCAGAACCAGGTCCAGGAGCTGTCACAACGACCAAATTGCGGCTAGTTTTGATGTAGTCATTTTTCCCCATCCCTTCAGGAGAGATGATGTGGTCCATATCGGTCGGATAGCCCTTGATCGGATAGTGGAGATAAGAGGCGATCCCGCTCTTGTCTAGTTGTTTGCGAAAGGCATCTGCTGCAGCTTGTCCAGCATATTGGGTGATGACGACAGAGCCTACAAAGATCCCCAATTCATTGAATTTGTCGATCAAGCGTAGCACTTCTTGGTCATAAGAAATTCCTAGATCCCCACGGGCTTTGAGTGCTCAATGTTGTTGGCGTTGATGGCAATGACAATTTCAACCTGGTCGCGCAATTCTTGGAGCAGCTTGATCTTATTGTCTGGTTCGTATCCAGGGAGGACACGAGCAGCGTGGAAGTCTTCTAACATCTTACCACCAAATTCAAGGTAGAGCTTGCCATCGAATTGGTTGATCCTCTCAATAATGTGGTCACGTTGCAAGTTCAAATACTTTTCAGAACTAAAAGCTTGTTTTTTCATGTAAAACTCCTGTATATAAGGGAAAGGTCTGCCACACAAATCCAAGGATGAGTGCTCCGTTCCCTACCATTTCATTCTTTCATATTATATCAGAAAACAGATGGAAGATAAAATATTCTAAGATACTTTCCTAAGGGAGTGTGGATGCCGAGGGGCTCAATGGTGACTCACGCTGGAAAGTTTCAAAGAGAACCTTGTTTTCCCCCTAAAAAAGCCCCTTACGGGGCTTCGTGATCGATGTTGCTTAATAGTGTTTGATCAAATCAACTGTAGAGCGATCCAATTTCTTAACCAATGCTTGTAAGAAGGCTTGTGCTTGCAAGAAATCATCCATGGCATAGAGGGTTTGGTGGGAGTGGATGTAACGTGCACAGACACCAATAGTGGTTGATGGGACTCCACCGTTCTTCAAGTGTGCTGCACCTGCATCGGTACCACCTTTGGCACAATAGTATTGGGAATTTGATACCTGCTTCTTCAGCAGTAGTGAGCAAGAAATCTTTCATATTTGGTAGCATGATGTGACCTGGATCATAGAAGCGAAGCAGTGTTCCTTCCCCAATCGCTCCTTGGTCTCCAAAGACATCGGCCGCTGGTGAACAGTCTACAGCAAGGAAGATTTCAGGATCAAATTTAGTGGTTGAAGTGTGGGCTCCACGCAGTCCCACTTCTTCTTGAACGTTGGCCCCTACATAGAGTTCGTTGTTTAAGGCTTGTCCAGAAAGGCTCTTGGCCAATTCGCTGACCATCAAGACGCCGTAGCGGTTATCCCATGCTTTTGAGATGACGTTTTTACCATTAGCAGTGAGAATCGCAGAGCTATCTGGGACCAAAGTATCTCCAGGACGAACCCCATAACTTTCAGCTTCGGCTTTAGAGCTAAAGCCTGCATCAAAGATGATGTCGCTAATGGCTGGTACGGTTGGTCCACCCGTTCCACGTGTCAAATGAGGAGGAACAGATCCTGAAATAGCAGGGTATTCACGTCCGTCACGTGTAAAGAGTTTGAAGCGTTGGCTGCTGACGACCATCGGATTCCAACCTCCGATTGGGACAACACGGAAAGTTCCGTCAGCTTTGATTTCGCTGATCATAAAACCAACTTCGTCCATGTGGGCAGCTACTAAGATACGAGGAGCATCGGCAGCTGTTGAATGTTTGACCCCAAAGATCCCACCGAGACCATCTGTCACGATTTCGTCCACATGAGGGGTCAATTGTTGGCGCAAATAATCCCGTACAGGAGCTTCATGACCTGAGATAGCAGGGATTTCAGTTACTTCTTTGATTTTAGAAAATAAATCAGTCATAGGTTACCTTCTTTCTGATGCTATTTTAACACTTTTTCTACAAGGATGGTAGCGTTATTATGGAAATCAATCTCAAAAAGCAGAGGGAGAGATCCAGCCTAGACCGTTGTCCCTCTGCTTATTTTGTGTTACAATAGGCACTATGAAAGCTAAAAAAATTATTTTGTCTAGTCTGGCTGTAGCAAGTGCAGGAGCCCTTGCGACCGGTGTTTATAAAATTGCCAAAGATCAAAGCGTCTCCGTACCCAAGAAGAATTGGTAGCAGAAGTACGGGAGCAAATGGAAGCCATGGGGACGATTGCGACTCTGTATGTGGAACTCTACGAGTCTAGTGAAGAGCGCTTAGTAGGAGGCGTCATTTTTGAAGATGAGCGCCATTACCGCTTTGTCTATGAGGACGGTCTCTTGCATTATGAAGAGGAAAAACTATGATCACACCGAGTTCTCTAGAAGAAATTGCTTCATATGTAGAGCAAGATGGCAAGAAAGTGTTTGTCTTTTCAGCCGACTGGTGTGGGGATTGCCGTTACCTCAAGCCTTTTTTGCCGGAGATTGAAGCTGAAAATCCCAAATTTACCTTTATCTTGATTGACAGAGATGCCTATATGGATCTGGCGAAAGTCTGGGATGTTTATGGGATCCCTAGTTTGGTGGTTCTGGAAAAGGATAAGGAAATCGGTCGGTTTGTCAATCGGGATCGGAAAACCAAAGCGCAGATTACAGCATTCTTAGCAGGATTAAAATAGGAGAAAATCATGATTGTAACATACAACAAAGAACAAGTCGGCGATGTATTGATGCTGACCTTGAAAAATAGTGGGGAAGCTAAGCTCGCGGTGGAGAGAAAAGGAAAAGTGGCTCGCGTTTACCGTGAGGACAACCAAGAAACCGTTGCCTGGAATATCTTTGATACCTCATCTTTCTTCGCCATCGAAGGCAAGGGCCAAGTCTTTTTGACAGATGAGCAAGTAGCTCGTTTGAATCAAGAATTGGGAAAGAGAAGGCTTCGCAGAACGTTTGGTCAATGATCGGGAACCAAAATTTGTGGTGGGAGAAATCCTTGAAATGGTAGCCCATCCAGATAGTGACCACTTGAATATCTGCCAAGTAGCAGTTGGACCAGATAAGACGGTTCAGATCGTAGCTGGAGCTCCAAATGCGCGAGTGGGTCTCAAGACCATTGTCGCTCTTCCAGGTGCCATGATGCCGGATGGTAGCTTGATTTTCCCAGGGGCCCTTCGTGGAGAAAAAAGCTATGGGATGATGTGCAGTCCGCGCGAATTGCACTTGCCAAATGCTCCTCAAAAACGAGGCATTATTGAATTGGATGACGCAGAAGTAGCAGGGACACCTTTTGATCCTGCTCGTCACTGGCACGAATAAAGAGAAGAATCTAGGATGTTTTGGATCCTAGATTTTTTTGATTTTGGTTTGTCACCTCCATTTTTTGAAATTTTTTCGAATAAATAGATAGGAGGTAAATGATGTATAATAAAGTTATTTTAATCGGTCGCCTAGTAGCGGCCCCAGAATTGCATAAAACCAGCACAGACAAATCCGTTGCCCGAGTGACCGTTGCGGTCAATCGTCGCTACAAGGACCAAAACGGGGAGCGAGAGACTGATTTTGTCAATGTCGTTGTCTGGGGGGAAATTGGCTGAAACCATGGCTAGTTATGCTAGCAAAGGGAGCCTGATCTCTTTGGATGGAGAGATTCGGACGCGCCGCTACGAGAAAAATGGAGTTATGCAGTATGTGACAGAGGTCCTCTGCCAAAGTTTTCAGTTGCTAGAGAGCCGCGCTCAGCGAGCGATGCGTGAAAATGGTGGAACGGGAGATTTAGCCGATATCATCTTAGAAGAGGAAGATCTTCCCTTTTAGGATCAAAAAAGAAAGCTGGTTCGTTTATAGACCAGCTTTTTTGATACTTGCTAGGGATTTTATTCGGGAACGACTCTTTTAAAAATAAATCAAAAATATGCATCTGTACAATAAAAGCCAGCACTTTTCTTGAAAAAGTAGTAAAATAAAGTAATATATATTCAAAATTTTCAGAAAAGGAACGGAGTTTGAAGAGGAAAGAAGAAAGAAAAGAACTGTTAAAATGGCTGATAAAACGGGTTCTACTGGTGATTCCAGTGGCCTGCCTCCTCTTGTGGATCTATGCTGTTTGTCAAACCAGTAGCATCAAGGATCAGACCAAGATTGGTGTCACCTATATGACCATGAACAATGAGTTCTATAAAAGTATTCATTCGGAAATTAGTCGGATTGCCGATGAGAGAGGGGCTCTTGTATCTGTTCGAGATCCGGAATTGGATGAAAAAAGGCAGAGCCAGCAGATCGATGATTTTTGCGCTCAAAAAGTAAATGTGATTGTGATTAATCCGGTCAAAGGGGATAGTCAGCCGATTTTAAGGGCTCTTAAAAAAGCTAGAAAACAAGGAATTAAGATCATTGCAGTTGATACCCAGCTCAAGCATTTTAAGCCGGATGCCAGCATTGTCTCCGACAACTACCAAGCAGGAGTCTTGATTGCGAAAGAGTTGATGAAACGCTCTTCAAATGCTCGGATCCTTCTCTTGGAGCATAAGGGGACTGTTTCGGCAGATACGCGGATTCAGGGATTTAAGGATACCATCAAAGGACATGGGTCTTATCAGATCATCTCGGAACTAGAAACCAAGGGTCAGACGGAGATCGCCATGCCCGCTGTCCGTAAGTTTTTGCAGTCAGGGGGGAATGTCGATACTCTAGTCGCCTTGAATGACCGTTCAGCTATAGGAGCTTTAGCAGCGATCAAGGAGCAAGGAATCACCCATCCCATTGCGATCTATGGGATTGATGGCTCACCAGATATGAAAGCCTTGCTACACTCGACAGATGATGTCGTAGGAACCGTTGCCCAGTCTCCTTTGAAGATGGGAGATCGCGTGATGGAGGTCATCCAAGATATGGCTGATGGGAAGAGCTACCAAAAAGAAATAACCATTCCGGTTCAAATGATGACAAAGGAAAACATCGATCAATTTGATGTGAATGGGTGGCAGTAATGAGAAATTTAGAGGTGTGAGGTACAGTTTGGCCATTCTGATGGTCGTGAATTTTATCGCTGTTATGCTCAACAGTATCATCTATCTTCAAGCAACCAACTATATCATTGCTCAACGACAAGCTCCCTTATTATTGGAACGTTTGGAGCGCATTCCTTTTGCGCCCTCTACAACTTTTTGGTTGTCTGCGCTCTTATTTGTTGGAATTGCCTTGATCTCCATGAGTCGTTACCGGTCTCAAATGAGTCGATGGTCCATTTTTGATAAGTGGAACATTCTGGAGATCCTCCTGATGTTGCTCTTGATGTGGGTCCAAAATGTAGCTTATAACGGGCTCATTCTCTTGGTTTTTGCGGATATCTTCTATGGTTCCAAAGAGTTGAATACCAAGCGAGACCGCAAGTATTGGTTTGCGTTTATCCTAGTAAGTTTCCTGATGCTTCTTGTGACCAATTCAGACGTCTTTTCGCTTTTCTTTCCGATACCTTCTCTGGATGTCTATATTCATTTTTATCCTGCCTCCATTCGGATTCTGGCCTTTTTCCTGAAAAATTCCCTCTATGCCTTGAATATGGTGCTCTTCATTATTTCGCTTTTGTTCTATATTATGAATGTTCTTGCGGAAAACCACGAAGTAGAAGAAGAGTTGGCCATGGTTTCGAAGGTCAATACGGAGTTGAACAACTATATGGCCTTGTCTGAGAAGATTGCAGAGGATCGAGAGCGCAAGCGGATTGCTCGGGAGATTCACGATACCTTGGGACACGCGCTAACAGGGATCTCGGCAGGTTTAGATGCTGTCGGAGTCTTGATTGATATCGATCCCAATCGGGCAAAAGAGCAGGTAAAAAGCGTATCAGAAGTGGTTCGTGAAGGAATCCAGGATGTGAGGGGCTCTCTCAACCGCCTCCGTCCAGGTGCCCTTGAGGGACGAACCCTCAAAGATGCATTAGAAAAGATGATCCGCGAGTACCAGACGCTTTCCAACTTGCAGGTTGATTTACACTATGAATGGGTCGATGTTGATATGGACGTCATGATTGAAGATACGATCTTTCGTGTGATCCAAGAGTCTATGACCAATGCGGTTCGCCACGGTCATGCCAGTCGATTGAGCCTTCATTTTTTTGAGGATGAAGAAGATTACCTGATCGAGTTGCAGGACAATGGGGTTGGGTTTGAAACCTTGACCTATGGCTATGGGCTCAAGCAGATGATGGAGCGCATTTCCATCCTAGGAGGACAGCTTCAATTTGAAAGTCGCGATGGATTTTTCACGCGCGTCAGTTTACCGAAATATAAAGAAGGGAGATAGAGATGGTGATAAAAGTAATGGTGGCAGATGACCAGGCCTTGATTCGAGAATCTCTGAAAATTATTTTGTCAGCCCACCCCGATATCGAAGTGGTGGCCACAGTGGAAGATGGGAATCATGTCTTGTCGAGCATTCCACAGACACATCCTGACCTGATCTTAATGGATATTCGGATGCCAGGCATGGATGGGGTTTTGGCGACAAAAGAAGTCAAAGAGCACTATCCGGATATCAAAATTATTATTTTAACGACCTTTGATGATGATGAATTTATCTATAGTGCGCTCAAGTATGGTGCTTCAGGTTATCTTTTAAAGGGAGCCTCGACAGAGGAACTCTATGAAGCGATTAAGGTGGTGCATCAAGGCGGAGCCATGATCAACCCGAATATCGCTAGTAAAGTCTTTCAAATTTTCTCACAAATGGCCAAAACCAACTTCTCTATTGCTGTAGATGAGGACAATGTCAAGGATTTGAGCACGACGGAATGGCGCATTATTCAAGAAGTCGGCTATGGGGAGTCCAATAAAGAAATTGCGGCCAAACTTTTCTTGTCAGAAGGAACCGTGCGCAATTACTTATCAACGATTTTGGCGAAATTAAACCTACGAGATCGAACGCAATTAGCGATCTGGTCAGTCCAAACAGGAGTGACGAGACGTGATTTCTAAAGGAAATACAGAATGAAATTGAAGCGAAAGCATCTTTGTTGGGGGATCGGCCTCCTTGTTGTGCTCTGTGTGAGCGCGGGTTTTTATTGGTGGAAACAGCAACCGACCGTACTCCATATCGGCGTTTATGCAGGTTCTAGCTGGGATGTGCCGACCAGTCAACGTTCCCATGCCTTGGATCGTGCGATTCAAAAATTTGAAAAATCCCATCCCCACGTCCGTGTAGAGTATGAAAATGGGATTCCGCAGTCAGATTATTCAGACTGGCTCTCTGAAAAGATTGTCTCGGGAAAGACGCCGGATGTGTTTATGGTCTCTGAGCAAGATCTTTCTTTATTAGCAGCGCGGGGGGTGCTAGAAAAGTTAAACGGCTATATGGATCGAAAAGATCAAGCTGCCTTTTATCCCGTTGCCTTTGAATCGGGTGTCTATCAGGGGCAAACCTATGCCTTACCTTATGAAAGCAATCCGATTTTGATGTGTGTCAATAAAGATCTCTTGGATAAAGAAGGCATCGCGGTTCCCAAAGAAGGCTGGACCCTTGAAGAGTTCTATACGATTTGCAAGAAACTAACCAAAGATACCAATGGAGATGGGCAATTGGACCAATTTGGAAGCACAGAATACACCTGGAAAGAAGCCTTGGCGGCAAATGGAGGTCATCTTTTCCAAGGAGGCATGCTCAAGTTGACAGCTCCAGAAGTGAAAGAGTCTTTGACTTTTCTGCAAAAATTGGAAGATCTAAATAAAAATTACAAGGTGAGCTCTAAAGATTTTGACCAGGGGAAAGTCGCTTTCTATCCTATGACCTTGGCCCAATATCGGACCTATAAACCTTATCCCTACCACGTTTCTAAATATTCAAACTTCACTTGGACCTGTATCCCGATGCCGGCTAAGTCAAAATCGACCAAGGCAACCTTGGTCACGACGACTTCTTTTGCTATGTCGGCTCGAAGTTCTCATTCCAAGTTGGCTTGGGAATTGATGCAACTCTTAACAGAGGATCCAGAAATTCAACAAACCCTCTTTGCCCAATCCCAAGGGATCTCTGTCATGCCACAGGTAGTCAAGAGTCGCTCTAGTAAAGACCTTTTGCAGGTAGATGATTTTGGGACGGATTCCTTGACCAATCAGACCTTGAACCGCATCATGGAACAAGCTGTTGAAAGTAGTCCGAAAAATGTCTCAAAAGAGGTGCTAGAAAAGCTAGACTACTTGATTGGCAATGCCTTGCGCGATCAGGATGTCGAGAACCGCTTGCCTCAAATTCAGAGGGAGATTGAAAGTAGTCTACAGGTAGGAGTTTAGAGTAAAATAAGATGGCATTTTGTCAAGTGACAGATGTCATTTTTTTATTGCTAAATGTCATATTAGGAATGTGACATTTGACAATGTAAAAACGCTTTCAAATAATCTACAATAGAGTCAAATAAAGGAGGCGTAGAAAAATGAAATACCTCGTTTTGGTCAGTCATGGTGGACTGGCAGAAGGTCTAAAAACATCACTAGCCATGTTTGCTGGTGATAAGATGGATCAGGTCATCGCAGTTGGACTCAAAGAAGGAAAATCAGTTGATGACTTCGCAGTTGATTTCAGAGAGAGCATTTCAGGATTGACAGCTGATGATTCTGTTTTGGTCTTGGCAGATATCGTAGGTGGTAGTCCATTAACCACTGCAGCCACGGTTCTAGAAGAAGCTGGAAAGCTCGATGGAGCCTTAATCCTTGGTGGGATGAACCTCACCATGGCCTTGACGGCAGTTGTGATGAAGGATGTGTTGGATGGAGAAGATTTGTCAGCCACCATCTTATCAGAAGCACGATCTGCACTACAGCCTTTTGAAGTTTCAGCCACAAGTGCTGAAGAAGATGATGACGATATTTAATAGGGAGGTACCTTATGGTAGTAACATTTGTACGGATTGATGATCGCATGATTCACGGTCAGACAGTCACACGCTGGGCAAAAGAAAAACCATGTGATGGTTTGATTGCCGTAAACGATGCAGCAGCATCAAACAAGGTTTTGATTCAAGCTTACAAAGGCGCATCAGACAAGAAAACCTTTGTATGGACAAAGGAAGCCTTTAAGGAAAAATCAGCAAAAGTAACAGAATCAGATAGTCGTTACTTCTTGATCACCAAGAATCCAATCGATATGAAGGAAATTTTGGTCGACCAAGGGTTTGTCCCAGGTGATGTCAAAGAAATCATCGTAGGCCCTGCAAATGATCGTCCTGGAGCTGTAAAATTGGGAAATAACCAATCCATCACTCAGGAAGAAGCAGAAGCCTTCCAAGCTATTCAAGCAGCAGGCTACAAGGTGAAATTCCAATTGTTGCCAGATGTTTCCATCGGGTATTGGGATGATTTCAAATCAAAATTTGGTTTAAAACTAACAGTCCTATCTGTTAGGTAAATAAATTTACAAACAAAAGGAGCGTTTGTTATGACAATTTCATGGATTCAAGCAATCTTGCTTGGTATTTTCGCCAGCTTGTCTTCAATGCCTGGTATGGGAGGTTCCAGTATCGGGAACTATACACTCGGTCGTCCTTTGATCGGTGGGTTGATTTCAGGTTTAATTCTTGGAGATGTGACAACTGGTATTATGGTCGGGGTTGCCCTTCAAGTCGTTTATATCGCCTTGGTAACACCTGGTGGTACCGTATCTGCCGATGTGCGTGCCATCTCTTACATCGGTGTTCCTCTTGCTATCTTGTTTGTGCATGCCAACAACATCACAGATGAAGCTGGAATCGCCGCAGCTGCAGCTCCAATCGGTGCAGCCGTTGGGACAATCGGTACAGTTCTTTTCTACGGTACCGCTACTATGAACTTGGTATGGCAACACATCGGTTGGAAAGCCGTTGAAGAAGGAAACTTCAAAAAACTCTACGCAGTTGACTGGGTTTACCCTTGGATCTCTCACTTCCTCTTCTCTTTCCTTCCAACAATGATTATCACCAAATACGGTGAAAACATGGTTGATTTGATGAAACAATACCTTCCTATGGATGGTTACTGGATGAAAGCCCTCTTTACAGTCGGTGCTCTTCTCCCATGTGTCGGTATTGCCATCTTGTTGAAACAAATTGTTACAGAAGCAACTGACTTCATTCCATTCTTTGTTGGATTTACCTTGGCAAAATCTCTCGGATTGAACTTGGTATCCAGTGCCGTTGTTTCATTAATCTTTGCAGTAATCTACTATGAACTTGAAGTGATCAAATCGATGAAAGCTGCTCCAGCCGGAGTGGTGGACCAAGACGATGATGAGGAGGATATTTAAAATGGCTGATAGAAAGAAAATTTCAAAGAAAACATTAGCAAAAGCATTCCATCATTGGTATTATGGTCATTTGACTTGTTTCTCTCAAGAACATATGCAAACCTTCGGGTACTTGACTTCTATGCTTCCAATCGTAGAAGAAATGTATGACACAAAAGAAGAACAAAGGATGCTATGCAAACCTATACGGCCTTCTTCAACACTGAACCACAACTTGGATCTCTTGTTGTAGGGATCACAGCTGGTTTGGAAGAAGCGCGTGCAAACGGAGATGCAGTAGATGGCGAAACCATCAACGGTATGCGTGCCGGTTTGATGGGACCAATCGCTGGTATTGGTGACTCATTGGTCGTTGGTACCTTGATTCCAGTTCTCTTAGGGATTGCCCTTGGTCTTTCTAAAGGTGGTAACGTCGCTGGTGCTCTCTTCTACATCGTCGTATGGAACCTCTTAGTCTACTTTGGTATGCGCTTTGCCTTCTTCAAAGGTTACCAATTAGGGGATAAAGCCGTTGAATTCCTTGTAGGACCAAAAGGACAAGCTCTTCGTAAAGCGATCAGCGTTGTCGGTGGTATGGTTATCGGTGCCGTAGCAGCTACTTGGGTATCTGTTACAACAGCCCTTCAATTCAAGAATTCTGAAGGAAAAGTCTTCTTGAACATCCAAGAAAAGATCGATGGTGTTTATCCAGGTCTCTTGACAGCAGCCTTCATCACTCTTTGCTGGTGGTTGATGTCTAAGAAAAAAATTTCACCAAACAAAGTCATGTTACTTCTCGTTGTAGTGGCTTTGATCGGTGTTGCCCTTGGTATCTTTGACCCACATCTTAAATACTAAGGTCAAGAAAAAACGAATTTGCTAGTAGGAGTTTTTGAGAATGAAGTGAATGGACCTCCTTTATTTGCACTTCATTCTCAATTTTTATCAGGAGGAATCCCATGGTTACAAAACAAGAACTTGTCAATGGATATGAAACAGAAATCAAGTACCAACGCCACATGCTTGAAAACCTTGGTCGTTGGTTCAGCTTACTCTTTATCATTGCCAGTATTGGTGTGGTATTGATCTATCTCTTTCACAAAAGTTTCCTCCCACTCTTGATCCTCGGGATTTTACTAGCCTTGGTTGGAATTTTAGGCATGATTGTTTTTGGATATGGCATCTACCGCGGTCGGATCAATCTTCAAAAAGTGATCGATGATTTCAATCAAAAATTGACAATTTTAAATTGATATTTTAGAAACATCTCATTTATTTTTGAGGTGTTTTTTTCTTGACTATTTCTGACCAAGTGATACAATAGAAACATAAGTTAGCACTTGTGTATAGAGAGTGCTAAAAACACGTATGGAGGAATGAACATGTTAAAACCATTAGGAGACCGTGTGGTCTTAAAAGTAGAAGAAAAAGAACAGACTGTTGGAGGGTTTGTCCTCGCAGGTGCGAGCAAGGCCGATACAAAAACAGCTGAAGTGGTTGCCGTTGGTGAAGGTGTGCGTACCCTAAGTGGTGAACTCATCGCTCCAGCTGTAAAAGCAGGAGACCACGTTTTGGTTGAAAGCCATGCAGGAATTGAAGTGAAAGATGGGGAAGAAACCTACACCATCGTTGGAACAGCAAACATTCTTGCAATTGTAGAGTAAGAGAAGAAAGAGGTAAGAGAAATGGCAAAAGATATTAAATTTTCATCTGATGCACGTTCTGCAATGGTCCGTGGTGTCGATGTCTTAGCAGATACAGTGAAAGTTACGTTGGGCCCTAAAGGGCGCAATGTGGTTCTTGAAAAATCATTTGGTTCACCCTTGATCACAAATGATGGGGTGACCATCGCAAAAGAAATTGAATTGGAAGACCATTTTGAAAATATGGGTGCTAAATTGGTGTCAGAAGTGGCTTCTAAGACCAATGATATCGCAGGTGACGGTACAACGACCGCAACGGTCTTGACTCAAGCTATCGTCCGTGAAGGGATCAAAAACGTCACTGCAGGTGCTAACCCAATTGGCATCCGCCGTGGGATCGAGACCGCTGTTGCAACAGCAGTAGAAGCTTTGAAAAAACAATGCGATCCCAGTATCAAGCAAGGAAGCCATTGCTCAAGTAGCTGCTGTGTCTTCTCGTTCTGAAAAAAGTCGGTGAGTACATCTCTGAAGCCATGGAAAAAAAGTTGGTAAAGATGGGGTCATCACGATTGAAGAGTCTCGTGGAATGGAAACAGAACTGGAAGTCGTTGAAGGCATGCAGTTTGACCGTGGTTACCTCTCACAATACATGGTCACTGATAATGAAAAAAATGGTGGCAGACCTTGAAAAATCCATACATTTTGATTACTGACAAGAAGATTTCAAATATCCAAGAAATCTTGCCATTGTTGGAAAGCATTCTTCAAAGCAACCGTCCACTCTTGATCATCGCAGATGATGTCGATGGCGAAGCTCTTCCAACACTTGTCTTGAACAAGATCCGCGGTACCTTTAATGTCGTAGCTGTTAAGGCACCAGGATTTGGTGATCGCCGCAAAGCCATGCTAGAAGACATTGCCATCTTGACAGGTGGTACAGTCATTACAGACGATCTTGGTTTGGAATTGAAAGATGCAACCATTGAAGCCCTTGGTCAAGCAGCTAAAGTTTCAGTCGATAAAGACAGTACCGTCATTGTCGAAGGTTCTGGTAACCCAGAAGCGATCGCTAACCGTGTGGCGGTCATCAAGTCACAAATCGAAACCACAACCTCTGAATTTGACCGTGAAAAATTACAAGAACGTTTGGCTAAATTGTCTGGTGGTGTTGCCGTAATCAAGGTTGGTGCTGCAACAGAAACAGAATTGAAAGAAATGAAACTCCGTATCGAAGATGCCCTTAATGCGACTCGCGCAGCCGTTGAAGAAGGGATCGTTGCCGGAGGTGGTACAGCCCTTGTCAATGTCATCTCTGCAGTCGCAGCCCTTGAATTAGAAGGAGATGAAGCGACAGGACGCAATATCGTTCTTCGTGCTTTGGAAGAGCCAGTGCGCCAAATTGCCCACAATGCCGGTTACGAAGGATCTATTGTGATTGATCGCTTGAAAAATGCCGAAGTCGGAACAGGTTTCAATGCTGCAACAGGTGAATGGGTGAATATGATTGATGCAGGAATCATCGACCCAGTTAAAGTGAGCCGTTCAGCCCTTCAAAACGCCGCTTCCGTAGCGAGTCTGATTTTGACGACCGAAGCAGTCGTAGCCAACAAACCAGAACCAGCAGCCCCAGCAGGACCAGGAATGGATCCAAGCATGATGGGGGGGATGATGTAAGACACTTAGTCTAATGGGTGCTGAAGCACCTCATTAGGCTACGGCAAGCACCATGGTGCCTTGCCGAAGTGTCTTACTAAGAAATAAAGAAGGCATTATCGGCCTTCTTTATTTTCTGTCGTAACTGTTACACGATTGAGGCTATACCTCTCATCGTTGGATAGTAGCCACTATGTTGCGGCCTGGCTAATCGTCTTACTAGCTCAAAGAGAGTGGGACATAAATCGGTAATTCGTTAGAATTCGATTTCGTCGTCCCACCTCCGCACAGTTGAGTAGGGCTGTAAAAGCTGATAAAATCAGCGTAGTAGAGCCCACTCAACCACTGTGTCTTGCTCGACAATCCAAAAATAATTGAGAGGCTAGGACTTTTGTCCCAGCCTCTTTTTATCGTGCTTTGGGATTTTTATTTGTTATGGAATAATATTTTTATTTTAAATTTTGTAACAGAAATGATAAATACTAATTAAAGAGGAATTGTGTAGATGCTTGGGAATCAAGCGTTTGTTGTGTTTTCAGGTAGAGGAATATTTGCCAACAAATTGCAATACAAATTAACTGATTTTGTAATAATTCTAGTGTATACTATTAAGAGTAGATCACAGGTCTACATTGTTGCAAGGGGAGAACTTCCCACATACATGTCTATTGACAATAAAACTTGATCGTAATATCGCTGTTAGTAAAATGAGAGTTTGAACATAGTGTAGATTTTATCGACCTTTTTCATATTAAAAAATATTTTTCAAATTCCCCTTGCGCAAGCTCTTCCGGATTCCTCCGGGAGAGTTTTTTTGTTAAGGAAAAAAGATAGAAGGCCTTTTGAGTCTCTTTTGAAAGAGTAGCTCAGCAGCCATCATTTATGGTAAAATAGAACATATTCGTAGAGGGGAAGGAGTGAGGACTTTGTTGAAGATTTTTGTGTTAGAAGATGAATGGATCCAACAATCGCGTATCGAAGCGGTCTTGCAGGATCTCATCCGTCAAAAATCCTTGCAATGCAAAGCGCCAGAAGTGTTTGGAAAGTCAAGCCAGTTGCTGGATGCTATCACAGAGAGAGGCACCCATCACCTATTCTTTTTAGATATCGAGATTAAAGGTGAGGAGAAAAAGGGGCTAGAGATCGCAAAAGAGATTCGTAAGAAAGATCCCCATGCGACCATTGTCTTTGTCACCACTCACTCTGAATTCATGCCCATTACCTTTCAGTACAAAGTAGCTGCCTTGGATTTTATCGATAAAACGCTGGGTGAGGAAGAGTTCAAAGAGAGAATCAGCTCAGCCATCGACTATACCTTGGAGCAAGCTGGGACCACGATTGCGCAAGATGCTTTTACATTTGAGAGTGCGATGGCGCGTGTACAAGTTCCTTTTAATAAGATTTTGTATGTTGAAACGTCTCCAACCATTCACAAGGTCATTTTACACACCCAGGAAGAGCGCTTGGAATTTTACGCTAGTATTGCCGATATCGAAAAAGCAGATCCCCGCTTATATCGGTGCCACCGCTCCTTTGTGGTGAATCCGCAAAATATTACGAAGATTGATAAAGAAGCCAAGAAAGCTTTTTTTGAAAATGGGGACAATTGCTTGATCTCACGGACCAAGTACAGAGGCTTACTGGAAGCTTTGAAAAAATAGAAGGGAGAAAGAATTGCTGTTAGATATTCTAATGTCTTACCTAAAGTTCTTCGTCAGCATGCTGATCTATCGTCATATCAGTAGACAAGAGTTCACCTTGCGCTGGCTCTTTTTGTGCCCCTTCTTCTTTGCAATTATCTTTACCCTTGTGCCACCGGTAGGCTTTTTTGGCTATTTCTTAGTATTTATTGCCTATAGTTTCTATCGAAATCGTAACATACGACACCTTTTGAATATTTTTTACGGGCTCTACCCGGTTGTCATGGAGAGTCTCATTGCGCGTCTCTTAGCCTTTTATGTCTTTCCAATGTTAGGGATCGTACTTGTTCATGAGGCATCTGTCAGCTGGTATGATGCTCTACTTGAATTGCTGGTCTTTCCTGTTTATATAGGAATCACTAAATTGTTAAAACTAGATTTTACAGATTTAAAAGTAGGGTTTCAACGGCAGTATTTTAATCGTTTCTTACTCCCGATGGATCTTTCCATGTTTGTGTATTTAGTCAGTGTTGTAGGTCTGGTGGTTTTTGAGGATGCTATTCCTCATGCAGATGCTTTACGGGAACAGTTAAATAGTATTTATTTGATTTTGTTTTTTGTGATGCTCTTGTATTTCAATGCGGTATCCAAAGAACGATTGAAACAAGAAATTCTGGAACAAAAAGATAGGCAACTGCAGGAGTTAGCCACCTATAGCCAACACGTCGAAATGCTCTATGGGGAGATTCGTGCCTTTCGTCATGATTACCTGAATATTTTAACCAGTCTCAAATTAAGTATTGAGCACGAAGACCTCAATGCGATCAGGGAAGTCTATGAGAATGTTCTTCGAGAGAGTGGCCAGCAATTTTACAATAGTAAGTTTGATATTGCCAAACTCAGTCACATCGAAAATCCAGCTGTAAAAAGTGTTCTGTCCGCAAAATTATTGGAAGCTCAAAATAAAGGGATTGGGATCTCTGTCGAGATCGATGAACCAGTTCGTGATTTATTCATCGAGGTTTTAGATTTCATCACCTTCTTATCCATCCTTTGTGACAATGCTATCGAAGCGAGTCTCGAATCAGAGGACCCACAGCTGACTCTTGCCATGCTTCAGGATACGAACTCCCTCATCTTAATAGTTGAAAATAGTACAAAAGCTGAAAAAATAGAGTTAGCGAGAATTTTTGAAAAAGACTACTCGAGTAAAGGAGAGGGCCGCGGTCTTGGCTTGTACAAGATCCAACAATTACTGGAAAAGTATCCCAAAACGACAGTGTCTACCAAGAGTTCAAACTACCGATTTACTCAGAGCCTGACCTTTTGGAAGGAATAATGGAAGAGAGAGTGGGACAGAAATCGGTCATTCGTTAGAATTCGATTTCGTCGTCCCACCTCCGCACAGTTGAGTAGGGCTGTAAAAGCTAATGAAATCAGCGTAGTAGAGCCCACTCAACCACTGCGTCTTGCTCGACAATCAAAAATAATTGAGAGGCTAGGACTTTTGTCCCAGCCTCTTTTTTGACCATTCACGACGATTTTCTGACCGATTCTGACAGAGAGCTACAAAGACTGTCACTTTGAAGTATACTGTATACAAGATCAATAAGAAAAGAGGGATCGTATGTTTCAGGTAGCATCTATTACAAAAATCATTTAAGGAGAAAGCTGTATTAAAGGGAGTGTCTTTTTTTCGATAGAAGAAGGAGACAAAATTGCCTTGCTGGGAAATAATGGGGCAGGTAAAAGCACCCTGTTCAATATTATCGCTGGACAGCTCCAGGCCGATTCGGGGACGATAAAGACTTCGCTTGATTTTCAAAGAGAAATTGGGATGATGCCTCAGGGGGATCTGCTCATCGAGGATCTAACCCTTGCTGAATTCGTCGAATTAAAAAGCCGGATGAATCAGCTGAAGCAGGCTGATATCAATGGACTCTTAGAAATGGTCGAATTGAGAGAATCAAGAGAGCAGATGGTGGGAAGTCTTTCTGGTGGTCAAAAGAGACGCTTGTCCTTGTTGTTAACCATTTTGAATCATCCAAAGTTGATTTTTTTAGATGAGCCGACGACTGGCATGGACTTGGAAGCAGTGGATAATTTTTGGAAATTGCTGGAGCAGCAAGAGTTTACATCTGTTGTGGTGACCCATGATTTTAACCAAATTGATGCCTTTTTTACAAAAGTCCTGATTTTAAAAGAGGGTCGAATTGCTGCAACAAAGGCTGTTGAGGACATTCACCAGGCTGGTCAAACCATTGAGCAGTATTTCCGAGAAGAGATGAATAAAGGAAGGGAACAAGCATGAAAAAGATTCAATTAAAACAAGTTTTACGAAATAAGCGCTTTGTATTATTCACCATTATTTTACCCATAGGCTGGTATATCTTCTTTTATCAGCTTCAAAAAGGGATTTCACCAAGTATTTTATTAGGCATTGCTGTATTTATCGGGGTCATTGGCAATAGCCTTGCAACTTTTAGTAAGCGAATCGCCTCAGATATCGGTTTTTATTCTTTTGAATCCCGCTTTACAAACTATAGCGTCAAGCACTATTTATGGGATCAATCGATTGTACAACTGATTCTGAACAGCCTGATCTTTTTAGCGGTGCTAGTAGTTGCTGTCCTAGGTTTTCACTTTCCAGTGACGACTAGCCTGTTGGTACAATTTTTCCTCTTATCTTTGATGGGGATCTACTTTAGTGTGATTGGCTTTGTACTTGGGGTGAGGGTAGATGCCAAGACGATTGATACCATTGGCTTTCCAGTTATTATTTTAGCAGCCATGACCATTATTCCCTTTGATGCGCTTGGTGCAAGTGGAGGATTTATGGACTTGGTTGGCAAGCTACAACGGGTTTTCCCAGGCTATTATTATACAAAGCTGATCCAAGATTTGACTGAGAAACAAACGATTGATGCCACCCAAATAGCGCTCTTTGTTGCCGTATTTGGATTGAATTTGCTATTTTTCTATCTGCTCGTACCCAAAGGGGAAATGGGGAACTAAGAGCAGTTAAAAAGAGGCTGGGACAAAAGTCCTAGCCTCTCAATTGTTTTTGGATTGTCGAGCAAGACGCAGTGGTTGAGTGGGCTCTACTACGCTGATTTCATCAGCTTTTACAGCCCTACTCAACTGTGCGGAGGTGGGACGACGAAATCGAATTCTAACGAATTACCGATTTCTGTCCCACTCTCTTTTCTTTGCTATAAAACGGTTATTCGGTATTCGTCCGTCAAGTACTTGGATAGGTTTTGCCAATCTTCTTCCTTAAATTTACAAAGATTGACGAAGAGTTTTACGGTATGGTGCTCTGTATCAATGATGGTATTGGATTTTGAGAGATTTTCTAGTGTAGTATTGTCCCTCAGTTGAAAGTCGATGAAATAACTCTTACTATTTGGTGATCCGGGTCACTGACATCAACCACTTTATAGGCTGCACTCAGCAAATCTTCCTTGGGAATAAAGATATCTTTTGTCAGAATCACTCCCTGATAAGCATGGATCCCATCAGAAGTCAGCTCAAAGGCGATCTGACGACTGGTCAGTCTTTTGATCCCAGCAATGGTTGCATAGATCGCAATCAACAATAAAAGGATCTGAATGAGAGTGATAAAAGTGATTTTTGGAAACCCCTCAAAACCTAGGATCGATAAAAAAGCTAAGTGGATAAAGAGCGCACAGGCAAAAGCCAGAGAGCCATATCCGACATATTTTGAATAATAGATTTTCATTTTGGACTCCTTACATTTAAGATGCAACGAAAACTTGGAATTTCAAGTACCCTTATCATAGCGGATTCGGTGAAGAGCTGTCAAATGTTTGCTAGGGTTCAAAGGTGCTTTTTTATTTTATATGGAATAACAATGATGCAGGATGTTCTAACTTCGTACGCTACATTATAGTATATAAAAATATGAGCCAAATACTTTTGAGACAAGCAAAAAAGCCTTGGTTTTCAAGGCTTTTTCCTGTTGATTTAGATGCCCCCTGCATGAATTTGTAAGAACTTTTCATATTGAAAATAAACAAAAATGTTGAAATATAGCTGATTTTAGGGAAATACTTTTAGGTGTTTTCAATGTCAGGATTTAAAAATGGGGCAAAAGTGGGGCAAAAACGAATGACTCACATTTGGTTTGAAAACCTATAATACCTAATGATTATGCCATACTAGATATATAGTGTTGTTATAAATAAATGTCAGTGCGAGTTCAAATTGGAGAATAAAATGGAAAAACAAATTTCTACGTAGAATGGAATGCGAAAAAGTGATAATTAAAGAGACGAAAAAGCTGAGAATATGATTTCCCAGCTTTTTTGAATGCGATAGAAATAGCAACTAGACTATTTACGAAAGGCCTCAATAATGTAGGTGAAGCCAGTAACTAAAAATGAAAAGGCAATGACATAAACGACAAAGACACCTGTAGCCACTGGATTGAACAGAATCACTAGACCTAGTAAAAATTCAAGCAAGGCTACCCACATGATATTGCTACCAATAATAGGGAAAATCAATCTTAGACGATTGCCTTTAAAGAAAGCAATAATGGCTTCTACAATTAACCAAATTCCTACAATGGTCGGAATGACGACCGGCAGGGTCACAAAGCCATAAGCAACGAGGTAAAGAGCTAAGAGAAGACTAACAAATCCTTGGAAAAGATAAACAGGTGAGCGAAGCTCTTTTGGTGCAGAGAAATAGCCTAAAATAGCTGCTATAGAAGAAACCAGTAAACCAAATGAAATCCACCAGCTGTAAGCAACAAGATTAGCTACTGGGTTTGTAAATAGGAAAAGTCCTAAAAGGACAAAAACAACTCCTGCAAGGAATAGCAGTAAACGATTAGAAAATTTCATTTCAATACCCCCTATATAGTATAGTTTGCTAATAAAACTATTGTACTTATTTTTTTATAGAAAATGTCAATAAAAATAAATAAACAATTTGGAAGTTTCAGTCTGACTTACAAAAAAAGAAAAAGGAGTTTTCACTCCTTTTTCACAGATTGAAGACAAAGTCCTTATAAAAAGTGTCTTCTAAAGATTTTAACTTCAATCTGAAGCGAGGTTATCCTCGCTTTTTCTATTTATCAAACAATTCCTTATTTTCAATTAAGAGTTCTAGTGGAGATTTATCCCTTGCTTCAATAAAACCAGGTTCATATTGGTTATGAAGTGTTCTTTTCTGAGAAGTTGGATCAATATACAACTCATCTCCATCTTCTGTGTATAGTTGGTTGCCTCTTGTTAAGTAAAGTAAATCCTCTAAGTACTGTCCATCAGTTTCTAGAAAATCTTCGATGTATTTGACAGCTTTTAAAATCTCACTTACTTTATCAGAGTATTCATTAGATTCAAGAACACTCTTTTCTAACTCAATCTCTTTACTAGTTCCAAATAGTTGGGTTGGAGTTGCATTAAAATATTCTGCTATCTTATCCAAATTTGCAAAGGTAGGATAGCTTTTTTGTTTTTCGTAATCAGAGATGTCTGGAAAGATTGCTCATAAAAAAATGTGGGGCAAATGATGGGGCAAATCAGTTATAGACAAGCAAAAAAGCCTTATAAATCAAGGCTTTTTCCTGTTGATTTAGATGCCCCCTACAGGGCTCGAACCTGTGACCCATAGATTAAGAGTCTACTGCTCTACCAACTGAGCTAAGGAGGCAAATATAAAAAGCTGTATTGGTGCCGATACTTCACGATTTGTATTGAACCCGCGCAATTAAGCAGGTGGGCAACTCGCTCTGACTTAGCTGCTTCCGCGTGAAACGGCCTGCATACTGCCAGAAGTCTTTTGTTTCCCTAATAATACAAAAAATAGTCGGTCAACACTTAAGTGTGAAGTCGTACACCACAGCGTTTCTATATGTATATGATACCACATTTTGAAAATATTTCAAGGAAAAATCTCAATTTTTTGAAACCGATGTCACTTTCTTAAATTGATCAATCTTCTCCTTGGTGGCTCCGAGAGCACGCTCGTACTTGCCATTTTCATTGGGAATAAAGTAGGAAGCGTGTTTGAGCTTGTCTGGCAAGTAGTCCTGATTGACCCAGTTGCCAGGGTAGTTGTGAGGGTATTTATAGTTTTGCGCATTTCCCAGTTCCTTGCTTCCAGCATAATGACCATCGCGGAGGTGGCGAGGAATGGGAAGGTTGCCAGATGTCCTCAGATCAGACAGGGCCTTGTCCATGGCAACGTAAGCTGAGTTGGATTTCGGCGAAAGGGCTAGATCGATGACGATGTTGGCGATGAGAATGCGGGCCTCAGGAAAGCCGATGCGCTCAGCTGCTTGTAACGCTGTCACGGTATGAATCTGCGCATCTGGATTGGCCAGACCGATATCCTCATAAGCGATGACAGTCAAGCGACGAGCTAGGCTGGGTAGATCTCCGGCTTCGATCAAACGAGCTGCATAGTGGAGACTAGCATCGACATCCGAACCACGGATAGATTTTTGCAGAGCAGAGAGCACGTCGTAGTGGCCGTCTCCATCTTTGTCCATGGTGATGTAGCTGCGCTGGAGACTGTTTTCCATGATCTCTAGCGTAATATGGCGAATTCCTTCTGCATTTTCAGAGGTCGACAGCACAGCCAGATCGAGAGAATTAAAGGCGGAACGAAGATCTCCATTGGTCGAGGTAGCGATGAAATCCAAAGCGTCCTCATCGAGCACGACTGGAAAATCAAAGCCACGCTCGGGATCATCTAGCGCCGTTTTTAGAGCTTGCTTGACCTCCTCCGTCGTCAAAGGTTCCAGCTCAAAGATTTGTACGCGGCTACGGATAGCGGGTGTGACAGAGAAAAAGGGATTTTCAGTCGTTGCACCGATCATGATGACCAGACCACTTTCGAGCAAAGGTAAGAGAAAATCTTGCTTGGTTTTATCAAGGCGATGGATCTCATCCAAAAGCAGGACCAAACCACCAGAAAATTTGGCTTCCTCTGCGATTTCTTGGAGGCGTTTTTACTGTCAACCGTTGCATTAAAGGTCCGAAAGGCATACTTAGTCGTTCCTGCGATGGCAGAAGCAATACTGGTCTTTCCGATCCCCGGAGGTCCATAGAGAATCATGGAAGACAGACGATTGGCCTCGACCATGCGGCGGATGATTTTGCCTTCTCCGACCAGGTGTTGTTGACCGATGACTTGATCGATCGTCCGTGGGCGCATACGGAGTGCGAGATTGTCGGGCATTTCCTTCTCCTTTCTAGCTTTGTCTCCTTTCAAAGAGGAGTTTTTTATGGTAAGATTGTAGTAACTATTGTATCATATTCCGCTCTAAGAGTGGGAAATTAGAAAGAGGACGCTATGTCTAAATATGGATTTTTGGATATTTTAGAAGAGGAGATGGACAAGGTTTTTCCTTTTGATTTTGAGATCAATTGGGATAAGAAAAACCATGCGGTAGAAGTGGCTTTCCTCTTGGAAGCACAGAATACAGGAGGGGTTGCCTTGGTTGATGAAGCGGGTGAAGAGTCTGATGAGGATATTTTCTTTGAAGAAGCCGTGCTCTTTTACAATCCAGCCAAGTCGCATGTGGAAGAAGATGCCTATTTAACGGCGATTCCTTATGAGCCTAAAAAAGGATTGTCTCGTGAATTTCTAGCCTATTTTGCGACTTTCCTTCGGGATACAGCTGAGTTGGCCTTGGATGAGCTCATGGATTTCTTAGCAGACGAAGAGGCAGAGAGCTTTGAGATCATCTGGAACCAAGAAGTATTTGAAGAAGGCAAGGTTGGCCTAGAAGAAAGCACCTTTTATCCTTATCCGAGATACTAGGAGGGAAAGCTCATGCTTGAGGATTGCTTAGAAGCACGATTCGAATTTACGGGTTGTAAAATTGCCTTGATTTGTGAGGGGGCAAATTTTGACCATCTTGCGCGATGATAAAGAAACGATTCCTTACCCCAATATGTGGGACTTGCCAGGTGGTGGTCGGGAAGGAAATGAGACACCTTTTGAGTGTGTGGCGCGTGAGGTTTATGAGGAATTGAATATTCAACTGTCGAAAGAGGAAGTGATATGGTCCGAGATCTATCCTGGCATCTTGGATGAGAAGAAACAGTTCGTTTTTCTAGTTGGCAATCTAGCCCAAGAAGAGTTTGAACACATTGACTTTGGAGATGAGGGACAGGGCTATAAGTTAGTGAGCTTTGAAGAGTTTTTAATTTCAGATCGAGTGGTTCCTCAATTGCAAGAACGGGTGAGAGATTATGTGGAGGAAAGTTTATGATAAGACTTGAGAGAGCAGGGGCGGAAGATTTAGAAACCATTATTGCCATTCAAAGAGCCAGTTTTAAGGCAGTTTATGAAATATCAGGATGAATATGATCCTTATCTGGAGGACCGTGAACGAATCAAATGGAAACTGGCAGAGCGTCCCAATAGCTATTACTACTTTGTAAAAAAAGATGAAGAAAACATCGGATTTTTACGAGTTCAGACCAATGAAGAGTTAACGGAAGCTTGGTTAGGGACCGCAGCGATTTTGCCTCCGTATCAGGGAAAAGGGTATGGTTCTGAGGGACTGAGATTGCTAGAAGAGGAATTGTCAACCATCACACAATGGGATTTGTGTACGGTATTACAGGATGCGAGAATGGTTGCCTTCTACGAGAAAAATGGCTACCGTCAAACTCATATCGAGCCTGAAAAAGAAGGTATGGATATGGTCTACATGAAAAAATTGATTGACAAATAGAAAGGATGGTTCGGTTAAATTTCTAAACTGAACCTGCCCTAAACACTGTGCCAAAAATATAAACTTCTCTTAGACACAAGCGTCTTCAGAGAATTTCCAATTTTGGCTTTGTGTTTTACGGGCTTGGTATCTTAATGATGGAAACATGGCAAGAGTTAAAAGTTACAGTGAAGCGTGAGGGTGAGGAACTAGTCTCCAACCTCTTGATCGAGTTAGGTGCCCAAGGGGTCGCGATCGAAGATAGCATGGACTATGTGGGCAACGTGGACCGCTTCGGTGAGATTTTTCCTGATGTCGAGCAGCAAGAAGAAATCGTGGTGACCGCCTACTACCCGGAAACGGTTGATGTAGCAACAGTTGAAGCGGATTTGCAGGATCGCTTAGCAGAATTGACGGATTTTATGGATCTAGGAGAGGTCAAGATGGGCACGACTGCCTTGGCTGAGGAAGACTGGGCCGACAACTGGAAGAAATACTATGAACCAGCTCGCATCACTCATGACTTGACCATCGTGCCGTCATGGACGGACTATGAGGCGACTGCTGGAGAAAAGATTATCAAGCTGGATCCTGGTATGGCCTTTGGAACAGGAACTCACCCGACCACTAAGATGAGCCTCTTTGCCTTAGAGCAAGTCCTTCGTGGCGGGGAGACAGTGCTAGATGTGGGGACAGGATCAGGCGTCCTTTCTATTGCTAGCTCCCTTCTTGGTGCCAAGGAAATCTTTGCCTATGACTTGGATGATGTAGCGGTTCGCGTCGCTCAGGAAAATATTGAACTCAACCCGGGAATGGAAAACATCCATGTAGCTCCAGGCGATTTGCTGAAAGGCGTGGAGATTGAGGCAGATGTCATCGTGGCCAATATCTTGGCGGATATTCTTATCCATCTGACAGAGGATGCTTATCGCTTGGTCAAGGACGAAGGTTATCTGATCATGAGTGGCATTATCAAGGACAAGTGGGACATGTTGCGTGAGTCGGCTGAGTCAGCTGGATTTTTCCTTGAAACCCACATGATCCAAGGGGAATGGAATGCCTGCGTCTTCAAGAAGACCAAGGATGTCTCCGGTGTGATTGGAGGCTAGCATGCAGCAGTATTTTGTAAAAGGTCTTGCCACATCACCTGTCACCATCGAGGACAAGGAAACCAGCAAGCACATGTTTCAGGTCATGCGCCTGAAGGAGGATGACGAAGTTACTCTAGTCTTTGATGATGGGATCAAGCGTTTGGCGCGCGTGGTCAATGTGGAGGCGCGTCAGTTGGAGCTGGTTGAGGAATTGGCTGACAATGTAGAACTGCCAGTCCAAGTGACCATCGCATCAGGCTTTCCCAAGGGAGACAAGCTGGAGTTCATCACTCAAAAAGTAACGGAACTCGGTGCTAGCCAAATATGGGCCTTCCCTGCAGACTGGTCCGTTGCCAAGTGGGACGGCAAGAAGTTGGGTAAAAAGGTCGAAAAACTAGAAAAAATTGCCCTTGGAGCAGCCGAGCAAAGCAAGCGGAATTTGGTCCCAAGCATTACCCTTTTTGAGAAAAAAAGGCAGACTTTCTGGCTCAGTTAGAACAGTTTGATCGGATCGTGGTGGCTTATGAAGAGTCGGCTAAAGAAGGAGAGGCAGCAGCTTTACTTCAGTCTCTGACCGGATTGGAAGCTGGAAGCAAATTGCTCTTTATCTTTGGGGCCAGAGGGAGGCCTCTCCCCTGCAGAAATTGAAAGTTTTACAGTTAAAGGAGCCATTCTTGCAGGACTTGGTCCTCGCATCCTGCGAGCAGAAACAGCGCCACTCTACGCCCTCAGCGCCGTGAGTGTTGTCACAGAATTAATGAACTAACGAAGTGAAGGAATCGCTTCGTTAGTTTTTTTACAAGAATGATGAAAGCAAGGTGGATCCCAGAATGATCTTCGAGAAGTATCCGTATATTAAAGTAGCTTCATTGGTTCCCATCTGCTTCTAAAAGTGTTAAAATAGTATCCAAGAAACTGGAGAAAATACATGCCGAAAGAAGAGAATTTAACAGGGGACCAAGTCGTTGCCCTTACAAAAAAATATTTATCACCTGAAGATGTTGCTTTTGTACAAAAGGCTTTGGTCTATGCGGTTGATTGCCATAATGGGCAATTCCGTCAGTCTGGCGAGCCTTATATCATCCACCCAATTCAAGTAGCAGGGATCCTTGCCAAGCTGAAACTGGATGCTGTGACGGTCGCCTGCGGCTTTTTGCATGATGTCGTGGAAGATACGGATGCGACTTTAGATGATTTAGAGCGCGAATTTGGTCATGATGTGCGCGTGATTGTCGATGGGGTGACCAAGCTCGGGAAGGTCAAGTACAAGTCCCATGAAGAGCAGTTGGCGGAAAACCATCGCAAGATGCTCATGGCCATGTCTCAAGATATTCGTGTCATTTTGGTCAAATTGGCAGACCGCTTGCATAATATGCGTACCCTCAAGCATTTGCGCAAGGATAAGCAAGAGCGCATTTCGCGTGAGACCATGGAGATCTATGCGCCACTCGCCCACCGTCTCGGGATTTCCAGCGTCAAGTGGGAGCTTGAGGATTTGTCCTTCCGTTATCTGAATGAAGTTGAATTCTACAAGATTTCGCATATGATGAAGGAAAAACGTCGCGAGCGAGAAGAGTTGGTCGAAGAGGTTGTCCACAAGATCGAGACCTATGCTGGGGAACGCCATCTGCATGGGAAAATTTATGGTCGACCAAAGCATATCTATTCGATCTATCGCAAAATGCAGGATAAGAAGAAACGCTTCGATGAAATCTATGACTTGATTGCCATCCGCTGCATCCTGGACACTCCAAGTGATGTTTATGCCATGCTGGGCTATATCCATGAGCTCTGGAAGCCAATGCCGGGTCGATTAAGGACTATATTGCCAACCGGAAGGCCAATGGTTATCAGTCCATCCATACGACTGTATACGGCCCTAAAGGACCGATTGAGTTCCAGATCCGAACCAAGGAAATGCACGAGGTTGCTGAGTATGGGGTTGCGGCTCACTGGGCCTATAAAAAAGGGATCAAGGGCCAAGTCAACAGCAAGGAATCGGCTATTGGGATGAACTGGATCAAGGAGATGATGGAACTCCAAGACCAGTCAGGCGATGCCAAAGAATTTGTTGAAAATGTAAAAGAAGACATCCTGGCAGAAGAAATTTATGTCTTCACACCAGACGGAACCGTGCGCTCGCTTCCGAAAGATTCTGGACCGATCGATTTTGCCTATGAAATCCACACCAAAGTTGGGGAAAAAGCGATTGGTGCCAAGGTCAATGGCCGGATGGTGCCCCTCAATACCAAACTTCGGACGGGAGATCAGGTGGAGATTATCACCAATGCCAATTCCTTTGGTCCGAGTCGTGACTGGTTGACCCTTGTTAAAACTAGCAAGGCGCGCAACAAGATCCGTCAATTCTTTAAAAATCAAGACAAGGAATTGTCTATTAACCGTGGCCGTGACCTCTTGATGGCCCAATTCCACGAGCATGACTTGGTAGCCAATAAGTTCATGGATAAAAAGCACATGGACAAAGTGCTACAAAAATCAAGCTATAAGACAGAAGAAGCCTTGTTTGCAGCGATTGGTTTTGGAGAGATTGGGGCTATTACCATCTTTAACCGCTTGACGGAGGATGAACGCCGAGAAGAAGAGCGGGCTAAGGCACGCGCAGAAGCAGAAGAGCTAGTCAAAGGTGGCGAGGTCAAGGTTGAAAATAAAAAGATACCTTGAAGGTCCGTCATGAAGGTGGTGTGGTTATCCAAGGAGCTTCTGGACTCTTGATTCGGATTGCTAAGTGCTGTAATCCAGTTCCAGGCGATGAAATTGTCGGTTACATTACCAAAGGGCGTGGTGTCGCGATTCACCGTCGAGACTGTATGAATCTTCGCGCTCAAGACAACTACGAACAACGCTTAATTGATGTGGAGTGGGAAGATAACAATACGACTAAAGACTACATCGCCCATATCGATATTTACGGACTCAACCGTGCAGGCCTTCTGAACGATGTACTCCAAGTCCTCTCCAATACAGCTAAGATGATCTCAACTGTCAATGCCCAACCAACCAAAGACATGAAATTTGCCAATATCCACATTTCCTTTGGGATTCCGAACCTATCGATGTTGACAACAGTTGTGGATAAGATTAAGAGTGTGCCGGAGGTGTACTCTGTTAAGCGTACCAACGGCTAGTCTTCTGCGAAAATCGACTTCATACTGCGTTAGTTTCGACTGGTCTAACTACAGTTATGCCTGCGTCTCACTGCCTTGTCTGATGTCGATTTTCTTTGAAGAAGCTAGGATATGTTCAGAACTCTTTTATTGCTTGATTAGCTCGTCGTCTGTGGTTGATGTTCTTTCAAGGGTAGCAGTGAATGTTCAATAGGTTTATAAAACAGGATAATAAAATGAAATTAGTAATTCAACGGGTCAAGAGTGCCTCGGTTTCCATTGATGGCCAAGTTTACAATGCGATCCAGCAAGGCTTGCTACTCTTAGTGGGAGTAGGGCCTAAGGATGACCAGAAGGATTTGGAGTATGCGGTCCGCAAGGTATCGCAGATGCGTATTTTCTCAGATGAGGAAGATAAGATGAATCTTTCGGTCAAAGATATTCAAGGAGAAATCTTGTCGATCTCTCAATTCACCCTCTTTGCGGAGACAAAAAAAGGCAACCGTCCTGCTTTTATAGGGGCTGCCAAGCCAGATATGGCCAGTCAGTTATATGATGCCTTTAATGATCAATTAGAAAAAGAAGTCCCTGTCAAACGAGGCATCTTTGGAGCCGATATGGCGATTGAATTGATCAATGATGGTCCGGTGACGATTTTACTAGATACAAAAAATCCATAAGTAAGAAAACATGCAGTCGGGTTAGACTGCATGTTTTTCGATATAGAGTTGTTGGGCGATCACTTGGTTGATAGAAATTTCTTGTCCATGGATGACTAAGTGATAGAGGCCTGTGTAGTCATCATACCGTTGAAACGCGATAGTATTCCCAATCTGGAGATGGATCTGGTCTAAGAATTTTAGCAATTCATAGGTGTCATGGACCCTTTGCAGAATATACAGACCAGGTTGGGTCGCTTCGCTGAGACGGTCTTGGTAGGCTTCGACAAGCCTTTCGCCTTTCTTTGGAATTGTCCCACCGTGAGGGCAGGTCTTAGGAGTTCCAAGCATGTGATCCAGCTGGTCAATGAAATGTTCAGAAACGGTATGCTCGAGAACTTCTGCCTCTTCATGGACTTCTTCAGTTGTATAGTCAAGTTTTTCCAGAAGAAATACTTCGATCAAGCGGTGCTTGCGGTAGAGATCAGAGACCAACTGCGATCCTAGATCCGTTAGTAGATACCCATGGGTTTTATCTTTCACCAAGAGGCCCTCAGAGATCATACGCTTAATCATCTCGGACACAGCGGGTGGAGAGACCTGCATGCGACTCGCGATTTCCTTGTTACTGATTTTGTCTACTTCTGTGCCAATTTCATAAATGCACTTGAGGTAATCTTCTTTGTTTGGTGTCATGCTTTCCTCTTTTCTTCGCTCACTTCTAGTATATCAAAAAAATCTTCAAAAACGCTAGTGGAGTAATGAGAATTGTCTCAAGCTCCAAAAGATGGTAGTATAGAAGCATAGAAAGGACGGCACTATGAACAGACGGGAATTAGTGAGATTAGGCTGGAGAGAGAGTAGTTTAGCCTATCTAGAGAAGCACTTGCAGGGATTGAAAGATCCACAAGCCTACCAAGAACAATACCAGTCTGTCTTTTTCTTTGCCAGTCCTCTGTTTCAAAACATGTGGTTTCAAGAGATCAAGGATCTAACGGAAACGGCTGCCCAAGACTTGCTGAGGGGAGTCATGAAATTCTTCTTATGCCAAGTGACCTGTCCGGAACTTGTGAAGAAACAGCCTTTCTTCTGAGTAGGATGGCTCCAGATTGTCCGCCAGGTTCCGATTTTTGGAAGGTTTTTTCACACGTCGTGCAAATCGCCTTTGAAAAGGATCCCTTAGCAGATCAGTCGGGAGATCAGCTCTTGAAACGCCAGGTTCACCAGTTGCGCTACCTACTTTCAAGTTACCAAGCCCAGTGGATTCGGACGCATGAGGCCAGAGCTGGACAGACTGACGAGGAGGCCTTACAAGCTTACTTACAGGAGGCTAGAGCGGTCACGGTGGATGCTTATGCGGGCTGCCCGCCTTCACAATAAGGTCTCCCTAGGGCCAGATGGTCACCTTCATTATCCATCAGGGGCCTCCCAACAAGTCAATTTCAAGGTCTTGTTAAATTTTCATACGGAGTATATTCTCGATCAAGCCGGGCGTTTTCTCAATGAAGTCGATCCAGTAGAAGTTTCTGAAAATGGCATTGTCAATGGGGCTAGTTTTAACTACGGGCTGGCTAGGGGACGGACCCATAAGGACTTAGATATTGACCCCGTCAAAGCTTGGGACCCAGCCTTTCGGAAGCAGGTCCTTTATCGTCAAGGTGTTCGCTATCTAGCCCCTAAAAATGATCGCAGTGTCGAAGGCTACTGGAGTCGAAAAGGAGTCTTTGCACAAGGAGGCAAGAGCTACAAGCAACAAGTGGCACAGCGCGTGCGGAGTTTCCTCAGAGGCATCCCTCGCTTACGCTGGCGCGTCCTCCTACAGAATGGACTTCATCGGATTTTATAGCAATGGAAAAGAGGTCGCAGACCTCTTTTTTTCATTTATCCAAGCGCATTGACGGCTTCGATTGCAGCGTCGTAATTTGGTTCGCTGTTGATATTGTCTAGGTATTCAACGTAAGTCACCTTGTTATCCGCATCTAAGACCAAGACAGCGCGTGCGAGTAGGTGCCATTCATTGATCAAGAGGCCGTATGCTTTCCCGAAGGAATGGTCGTAGTAGTCTGAGAGCATGATGGCATTGTCGAGCCCTTCAGCAGCGCACCATTTACCTTGAGCAAAAGGAAGGTCGACAGAGACCGTCAAGACGACAGTGTCTTCCATATCCGATAAGGTTTGATTGAAGTGACGTGTTTGCATCGAACAGATACCTGTGTCGATGGATGGGATAATGCTGAGGACTTTTTTCTTGCCAGCAAAATCAGCTAAAGATTTCTTCTCAAGAGCTGGAGTGATCAATGAAAAATCATGGGCCATTTCCCCTACTTGAAGTTGAGATCCGGTAAAGGTCACAGGGTTTCCTAAAAATGTTGCCATAAAAAGACTCCTTTTTTCTTTTCATTGTACATCAATGAAGGGGGAAGAGCCACTGATTTGTTTAGAAATCTGAATGGTCTACTGACTCAATCCTTCTGCGATCTTGTCTAAGTTCCACTTCATCATGCTGTAGTAGCTATCGCCCTTTTCTCCTTCTTTGGCAATAGAATCAGTGAAGATCTTTGCATAGATCGGGATATTGGTATCCTTAGAGACAGTTTTCATAGGGCGTTCATCGACACTGGATTCGACAAAGAGGGCTGGTACCTTGGTTTGCCGGAGCTTTTCTACCAGCGTTTTGATTTGGTCAGGTGTCCCTTCTTCTTCCGTATTGATTTCCCAGATATAGGCAGATGGGACGCCGTAGGCTTTGGAGAAGTACTTGAAGCAGCCTTCGCTGGTTACAATCATCTTCTTCTCTTCTGGGATATTGTTGAATTTTTGTTTGGCTTCTTGGTCGAGCTTGCTGAGTTTTTCAGTATAGGCAGCTAGATTTTTTTCGTAGAAGTCCTTGTTTTTGGGATCTTTTGCGATCAATTGTTTGGCAATGTTTTTAGCGTAGAGGATCCCGTTTTCGAGATTGAGCCAAGCGTGAGGGTCTTCTTTTCCAGCTTGGTTTTGGCCTTCCAAGTAGATGACGTCGACTCCGTCGCTAGCTGCGAAATAGTCTTTGTTTTCAACTTTATTGGCATTTTTGACCAATTTAGTAAACCAAGCATTGCCACCGGTTTCGAGGTTGATCCCATTGTAGAAGATCAGGTCTGCTTGCGAAGTCTTTTTGACATCTTCTGGAAGCGGTTCGTACTCGTGAGGATCTTTGCCGACAGGAACGATACTGTGCAGATCGATCTTATCCTCAGCAATATTTTTAGTTATATCTGCAAGGATTGAATTGGTGGTGACCACTTTCAATTTACCAGAAGCTCCAGAAGAAGAGCCTTTGCTACAGGCCAACAGACCAAATAAGAGCGCCACAAAGAGGGCGAGGATAGAAGCGGTTTTTTTCATGTGTTTCTCCTTTAATGAGATGAAAGAGCGTGCTTATTCTTTCTCTGCTTAGGAGCGATAAAGAAGCTGATGAGAAAGAAGACAGCAGAAGTGAGGACAATACAAGACCCGACGGCGATGTTTAAGCTATAGCCAATAAAGAGTCCCAGGATGGATGCAAGAGCACCTAATCCGGATGAAAGGAGCATCATGGACCAGAGACTATTGGTATAGAGATAGGCCGTCGCAGCGGGTGTAATGAGCATGGCGACGATGAGAATGGTTCCGACACTCTGCATAGCAGTGACAGAAACCAAGGTCAAGAGCACCATAAGGAGGTAGTGATAGACCTTGACCCGGACGCCCATGGATTGAGCCAGAACAGGATCAAAAAGATGTGAGCAGTAAGGGTCGAAAGAGTAGGACAATCACCAGCAAGACCGCAGCACCAACACCGATGGTTATCCACATATCCCGGTCTTGGACGGCCAAGATATTCCCAAAGAGGATGTGGAAAAAGGTCGGTGGAACTTTTAGCGACTCCAATCAGGATGACTCCTAAGGCGAGGAAAGAAGAAAAGGTAATCCCAATTGCAGTGTCGCTCTTGATGATGGAGTTGCTCTTGATATAGGTGATAAGGACGGACGCCAGGAGGCCAAAGACAATAGCGCCAATAAAGAAATTGATGCCCAGGATAAAGGAGAGAGCCACACCAGGAAGAACTGCGTGTGAGATAGCGTCTCCCATGAGAGACATGCCTCTTAAAATAATGAAGCATCCAACGGCTCCAGCGACAATCCCGATGGCGATGGCTGTGATCAGGGCATTCTGTAAGAAGTGGAATTGCTGTAATCCATCGATAAATTCTGTAATCATCCGACGCCACCTCCTATAAAGAGTTCATGCCCATAGGCTGCATGCAGATTTTCTTTGGTAAAGGTTTCCTCTGTTTTCCCAAATGCAATCAGTTTACGATGAAGGAGGAGGACCTGGTCGAAATAAGCTGGGACCTTGCTGAGGTCGTGATGGACGATCAGAATGGTCTTGCCTTCTTGTTTCAAGGTCTGGAGGGTCTGCATGATGATGTCTTCGCTGACAGAGTCAATCCCTGCGAAGGGCTCATCCAAAAAAATGACATCCGCTTCTTGGACCAAGCAGCGGGCGATCAGCACCCGTTGGAATTGCCCTCCTGAAAGCTGGCCGATCTGGCGATCCGCTAGATCAAGAAGATTGACAAGTTTCAAGGCATTTTCCACTTTTTGGAGATCTTCTTTGCTTTTTCTCTTGAAGATAGAAAGGTGGGGATAAAGACCCAGTGAGATGCACTCTCTCACCGTGATGGGAAAGTGGAAATCAATAGCGGATTTCTGTTCGACGTAGGCCACCCGTTGAAGAACTTGGCTGAGATCTTTTTGATCGAGCTGGACCTTTCCCGCATGAGGGAGAAGTCCTAGCATGGCCTTGATTAGGGTTGATTTTCCAGCCCCATTGGGGCCAAGAATGCCTAGGATGGTTGGACCCTGGATGGTGAGGGAAAGATCCTCCAAGGCCAGTGTTTGCTGGTAAGCAACACTGAGATGTTCAAATTGAATCATGATTTTGCTCCTTTACCATTAATATACATGAATAAAAAAATTAAGTCAAGTTAATTTTTGAAATAATTATACACGAATAAAAAGTTAAGTCAAGTTAATTTTTAAAATGATTTAGATTAACTTACTTGTAATCATTGAAAAAAGTTCCTATTTTTGATAAGGTTATTAGAAAAGAATGAAAGCGAGAAGATCATGGTACGTTTACAAGATGATTTTTATGATTACGTCAATGGGGAATGGGCTGAGACAGCTGTGATTCCTGATGACAAACCGTCAACTGGTGGTTTTATGGACTTGATCCAAGACATCGAAAACTTGATGTTGGATATCACTGGAAAATGGCAACGGGGAGAAGAGCTGCCTGAAGACAGCATTCTGCAAAACTTTGTCAAATACCATAAAATGGTGGCAGATTTTGATGCGCGAGAAGCAGCTGGTGTGGCACCAGTCATGCCCTTGATCAATGAAATTAAGGCTCTGTCTTCTTTTGAAGACTATACCAGCAAGTTAGGCACCTATGAACTAGCTGGTAAACCAAATCTCATGCCATTTAGCGTGTCACCAGACTTTATGAATGCCCAAATGAATGTCTTGTGGGGAGAGTCTCTTGCTCTCATCTTGCCAGATACAACCTATTATGAAGAAGGCAACGAAAAAGGCCCAGAATTACTGGCTATCTGGCGCCAAATGATGGAAAAACTCTTACCTAAATTTGAATTCTCAGAGGAAGAAATCAAGGATATCCTGGATAAGGTCATTGCGGCGGATGCAGAATTGGCCAAATATGTCTTATCAAACGAAGAAAGATCCGAGTACAACAAACTCTATCATCCTTATGAGTGGGCAGATTTCAAGGCCTTGGTCCCAGAATTGCCACTCGATGCCTTCTTTACTGAAGTGATCGGACAAACACCAGATAAAATCATCGTGCCAGAAGAGCGTTTCTGGAAGGAATTCGCACCAAAATACTACTCGGCAGCCAACTGGGAAACCATTCATGCCAAATTGAAACTTGGTGCAGCTTTAGATTGGACGTCTTTCTTGACGGAAGAAATCCGTGTCTTGTCTGGTGAATATGGACGGATCATCACGGGGATTCCAGAACCTCGTCCAAAAGAAAAAGCAGCTCTGGCCTTGGCAGAAGGACCTTATAGCCAAGCACTTGGACTCTGGTATGCGGGAGAAAAATTCTCACCAGAAGCAAAAGCAGACGTAGAGCATAAAGTAGCGACCATGATTGACGTCTATAAGGAGCGCTTAGAAAAAGCAGACTGGCTCGCTCCTGAAACTCGTGAAAAAGCCATTGTCAAACTCAATGTCATCACACCACATATCGGCTACCCTGAAAAATTACCAGAAACATACGCCAAAAAGATCATCGACGAAAGCAAGACCTTGGTTGAAATGCTCAAGCCCTTTACGAAATTTCCATTGCCCATACTTGGAGCAAGTGGAACCAACCGGTTGATCGAAGCGAATGGCACATGCCAGCCCATCTGGTCAATGCCTACTATGATCCGCAACAAAACCAAATCGTCTTCCCAGCAGCGATTTTACAAGCACCTTTCTATGACCTTCACCAATCATCATCAGCCAACTACGGCGGAATCGGTGCAGTCATTGCCCATGAAATCTCCCACGCCTTTGACACCAATGGAGCATCCTTTGATGAGCACGGTAGCTTGAAAGACTGGTGGAAGCCAGAAGATTACGAAGCCTTTACCGCTCGGACTCAAAAAGTCATCGATCAGTTTGAAGGACAAGACTCTTACGGTGCCAAGATCAACGGGAAATTGACCGTTTCTGAAAACGTAGCAGACCTCGGTGGTATCGCTGCAGCCCTTGAAGCCGCTAAGAAAGAGGAAGATTTCTCAGCAGAAGAATTCTTCACCAACTTTGCTCGCATCTGGCGCATGAAAGCTCGGACAGAGTACATGCAACTCCTCGCAAGTGTCGATGTCCACGCACCAGGAAAACTCCGCACCAATGTCCAATTACCAAACTTTGACGAATTCTTTGAAACCTTTGATGTCAAAGAAGGCGACGGCATGTGGCGCGCACCAGAGGATCGTGTGATTATTTGGTAAACTAAGATAGGAGAGACGATTCGGTTTACCGAAACTTCCTGCAGAAAAATAGGAAATCAATGCCGCATTCCCTGAATGCCAATTGATTTATCTTTTTTCCAAAGGAAGTAGTCTCGACTTCAGTTAAGCGATTGATTTTCTTGACCATGTGGGCCAGGCCCACCAGTCAATCTCTCTTTTTCTCGACGCTTTTAGGGCGAGTTCAATTTCGCGATACTAGTTTTGTTGATCAAAGGAAGTAGTCTCAACTTCAGTTAAGCGATTGATTTTCTTGATCGCTCGTGAAAAAAATAAAAATCCCCAAAGTCAAGTTTCAACCTACTGAAACTAGCTTTGGGGATTTTTGATAATAAGATTCATCAAATGAAAATGAAACGCTTCCAATGACTGCGTGAACAGATAAATTTAATTGATTGGAGCCTTGTATAATTCTTTGAATTTCATAGAAATAAATGCTACTATGGGTGTGAACTAAATAAATTTTAAAGGAGCAGACTATGAGAAATTTTGCAAGTCCGTCACGTTACATTCAAGGGGAAAATGCCTTGTTTGAAAATGCGCAATCTATTTCAGAATTAGGGACTCACCCTGTTTTACTATGTGATTCAGTGGTTTATGATATCGTAGGGAAACGTTTTGAAGAATACCTTGGTCAAAATGGGCTTACGGTTTTGCCAGTCTTCTTTAATGGAGAAGCTTCTGATAACGAAATCAATCGTGTGGTTAGTTTGGCAGAAGAAAATGGCTGTGATTTGGTCATTGGACTTGGTGGAGGAAAGACCATTGATAGTGCTAAAGCTATTGCTGATCTTTTAAAATCACCAGTTGTGATTGCCCCTACCATTGCCTCTACAGATGCTCCTGTTTCCGCCTTATCTGTTATCTATACAGATGAGGGTGCCTTTGAGCGCTATATTTTCTACTCTAAAAACCCAGAATTAGTCTTGGTGGATAGTAAAGTGATCTCTCAAGCACCAAAACGCTTGCTCGCTTCTGGTATCGCAGATGGTCTAGCAACTTGGGTCGAAGCGCGTGCGGTGATGCAAGCGAATGGAAAAACCATGTTGGGTCAACGACAAACCTTAGCGGGTGTCGCCATTGCACAACGTTGTGAAGAAACCTTATTTGCAGACGGTCTTCAAGCCATGGCTGCTTGTGAAGCCAAAGTTGTAACCCCTGCTCTTGAAAACATTATTGAAGCTAATACCCTTCTCAGTGGTATTGGATTTGAAAGTGGGGGATTAGCTGCTGCCCATGCCATCCATAATGGCTTTACAGCCCTTACTGGGGACATCCACCATTTAACTCACGGTGAAAAAGTAGCCTACGGAACGCTCGTTCAATTGTTCTTGGAAAACCGTCCGAAGGAAGAATTGAATAAATACATTCGTTTCTATCAACAAATCGGTATGCCAACTACTCTGAAAGAAATGCATCTTGAAACTGCAAGTTATGAAGATCTTCTCAAGGTTGGCCAACAGGCCACCATCGAAGGAGAAACCATCCATCAAATGCCATTTGAAGTGAAGGCTTCTGATATTGCCCAAGCCATCGTAGCAGTAGATGCCTACGTTCAAGGTTTGGCCTAAGTAAACATTAGTCGTTCATCGAGAATGTATACAAACCAAGAGGCTGGGACAAAAGTCCTAGCCTCTCAATTGTTTTTGGATTGTCGAGCAAGACGCAGTGGTTGAGTGGGCTCTACTACGCTGATTTCATCAGCTTTTACAGCCCTACTCAACTGTGCGGAGGTGGGACGACGAAATCGAATTCTAACGAATTACCGATTTCTGTCCCACTCTCTTTTTCTATTTTCTTCTTTTTGGATCGGTTTGTTTAAAGATCAGGTATAAAATTCCGGCAGGCAGGAAGCAGAAGAGCCACATGACATCGAGTCCCTTGCTTTTACTGCTAGAGGTCGTTGCTTAGACTCACTTACAGCCACTCCCGGTTTAATACTTGGAGATACCTGTTGCAAGCCGTTCTGGACGACTAGGCGGTTGTCTTCTAGTTTAAGGGCTGGCTTCGTCCCCTTCTTAACGGTCGCATAGAAGTCTTGCTTCAGTTGAATGGTCTTCCCGTCGATGGTATGATCGCCTGCAGAAAGGATTTTTTTATACTGGTAGTCTGCGAACATTTTCTCAGCCAGGGTATTCCCTATTTGATTGCGGTAGCTTTCGGCGATCTCGACGTCGTAGTTCCCAACCCCCAAAATCACTTCGATAATCCGTTGTTTCCCCCGCTTGGTGGTCGCGGTGTAGTTATAGTCAGCAGTCGGGCTAGATCCAGTTTTGAGTCCATCTGTTCCTTTAAGGGCGAATTTTCCACCTTCGAGCGAAGTATTGTAGTTATCGTAGCTTTGCTCGTAGGGGGTTCCTTCCATGATGGTAGTGTGAGCTTGCTTGGTGTATTCCAACATTTCTGGCAGGTCGTTTACGATGTGATAAGCCAGAATAGACATGTCCCGCGCTGTGATTTCGTTATTCGCATTGACATCGTAGCGCTGAGGATTGTAGTAGCCCTGAAGGACCGAAATCATCGCCCCATTTGGATTGTGCCATTTGGTATGGCTCATCCCCATTTCTTGTGCGTACTGATTCATTAAGTCCAAAAACTTATCGGGATCATTGTCAGTGACGGCGTTGGCGAGCATAATCACGGCCGCACTGGAAGATGGAACAAAGAGCATCTTGATCAATTCAGATACTTTGTAGTCAACACCAGCTACAATAGGTGAGTTACTTAACAGATTGTTTTCCGAGATGGCTTGGTCTGCCTCTGTTGCTGTAACCACGGTATCATATTTGATCTTGCCTTCTTTGAGGGCCCGAAAGACTACATAGGCACTCATGAGTTTGGCCATGCTTCCTGAGTCCCGGACCGTGTCGATATTGTCTCCGTACAATATAGCTCCAGTATTGGCGTCGATGACGATGTCAGCCTTGGGCTTGTAAAAATCGTCCAATACCAGTCCAGCATCAGCTGCGATTTTCATGACATCTTCTTGCTGGTAGATGTCGTCCGCAAAGGCAGTGGAAATAGGGCCTAATGTCAAGACTCCTACAAGGAGGGACAAGAGGCTGTGTTTTAGTCGTTTGTGTAAATGTCTCACATAATTCATAGATTCCATTATATCATACAGGCCAGGGATTCAACTTGAAAAAATTTTAGAAAAAGTAGAAATTGAAAAAATAAAGGAAAAATAGAATAATTTCGCAGTAAAAGCGTTTACATTTCCCTAGAAAGTGCTATAATTTAAATTGAGTATAACATTTTTTACAATGAGGTGATTTATATGAACAAAGGGAAGGTACTCTTAGCTACCAGCGCTCTGCTTTTATCAGCTGGTGTACTGGCAGCCTGCTCAGGAGGGAAATCTAGTAGCTCTGGTGGTCAGACATTTAGCTATGTCTATACCCAGGATCCGGATACCTTAGACTACTCGATTTCCAATAAAAAATCGACTTCCGAGTTTACAGGAAATGCGATAGATGGCTTGTTGGAAGTGGACAAGTACGGGAACTTGATCCCATCGCTTGCTAAAGACTGGACTGTTTCCAAGGATGGCTTGACCTATACTTATAAACTCCGTAAAGGGGTCAAATGGATGACTTCTGAAGGGGAAGAATATGGAGAAGTCAAGGCCAAAGACTTTGTCACAGGCCTCAAACACGCGGCAGACAAGAAATCACAAGCGATTTACTTGGTCCAAAAATCTGTCAAAGGCTTGGATGATTATGTATCAGGGAAAACATCTGATTTCTCAACTGTTGGAGTAAAGGCTATTGATGATTATACCGTTCAATATACCTTGAGCCAACCAGAAAGTTTCTGGAATTCTAAGACTACGATGGGGATCTTGATGCCGGTTAACGAAGAGTTCCTGAAATCTAAAGGAGATGACTATGGTCAAGGAACTTCTCCATCTAGTATCCTATACTGCGGTCCTTATTTGATCAAATCTATCACTTCTAAATCTTCTGCGATATTGGAAAAAGAACCCAACATACTGGGATGCGGATAATGTTAAGATCAGTAAAGTGAAGCTGACCTATTATGATGGACAAGACTCAGAATCCTTGATTCGTGGATTTGATAACGGTGACTATACAGTTGCCCGTGTTTTCCCAAATGGTTCCAACTATAAGAGTGTAGAGAAGAAGCATAAAGACGACATTGTCTATACTGACCAAGGTTCCTCAACCTACAACCTTTCCTTCAACATTGACCGTCAGGCCTATGAAATCACAAAGAAGACTACTGATGCTCAAAAGATTTCAACTAAGAAAGCAATCTTAAATAAGGACTTCCGTCAAGCCATTATGTTTGCCTTTAACCGCAAGGCTTATGTAGCGCAAACTAACGGGGAAGCGGGTGCCAATAAGGTCATCCGTAATACCTTTACGCCACCAAACTTTGTCCAAATCGATGGCAAACAATTTGGGGATGCAGTAGAAAAAGACTTGGAAGCTTATGGGGATGAATGGAAAGGGGTCTCTGTCGCAGATGGAAAAAGACACCTCTACAATCCAACCAAGGCCAAAGAAGAGTTTGCCAAAGCCAAGGCAGATTTGCAAGCTCAAGGAGTTGAATTCCCAATTCATTTGGACCTTCCAACTTCTTCAACTTATACAGATGGGATCAAACAAGCTCAATCCTTTAAACAGTCAGTTGAATCTACACTAGGAGCAGAAAATATTGTCATCGATTTGAATATGATTTCTGAAGATGATCTGCAACGGGTTACCTACTTTGCTGAAAGTGCTTCGCAACAAGACTGGGATTTGAACAATAACTTGGGTTGGGGACCAGACTATACGGACCCATCTTCTTACATCGATATCACTAGTGGTAAATCCGGCGAAAACGCCAATTCTTACTTTGGATTCGATGCTGGTACGGATAATGCAGCCGCAAAAGCAGCTGGTTTTGATGAATATGATCAATTGATCGAAGATGCGCACAATGAAACCAAAGATGTGAACAAGCGTTACGAAAAATATGCTGCCGCTCAAGCTTGGTTGACCGATAGTGCCCTCTTGATTCCGATCCATTCAGATGGAGCTTCTCCAGTCGTTCGTAAGACTGTACCATACTCTGCAGCCTTTGCTTGGACAGGCCACAAGGGTCAATCCTTCAACTATAAATATTTAGAAGTTCAAGACAAGGTCGTATCGGCTAAAGACTACGACAAAGCGCGTGATCAATGGAAGAAAGAAAAAGAAAAATCCAATAAAAAAGCGCAAGAAGAACTTGAAAAGCATGTGAAATAGACTTTTCTTGAAGAAAACAGGAAAGACAGGTCCCGTATGGGACCTGTCTTTTTCTTTGTCTGAACCTTTAAAAATCGCCTAAAAATGGTATAATAGGAGCATCACGAAAATTGGAGAGACGCTATGAGTTTTTACAATCATAAAGAAATCGAGCCTAAGTGGCAAAAATACTGGGCTGACCATCACACCTTTAAGACAGGAACAGATGCTTCAAAACCTAAGTTTTATGCATTGGACATGTTCCCTTATCCATCTGGAGCGGGTCTTCACGTAGGACACCCAGAAGGCTACACAGCAACAGATATCCTTAGCCGTTTCAAACGCGCCCAAGGCTACAACGTCCTTCACCCAATGGGCTGGGATGCTTTTGGTTTGCCTGCAGAGCAATATGCTATGGATACAGGGAATGACCCAGCTGAATTCACAGCAGAAAACATTGCCAACTTCAAACGTCAAATCAATGCGCTTGGATTCTCTTACGACTGGGACCGTGAAGTCAATACGACAGACCCAAACTACTATAAATGGACACAATGGATCTTCACTAAGCTTTACGAAAAAGGCTTGGCCTATGAAGCGGAAGTGCCAGTAAACTGGGTTGAGGAACTAGGAACAGCCATCGCCAACGAAGAAGTCCTTCCTGACGGAACTTCTGAGCGTGGAGGCTATCCAGTTGTCCGCAAACCAATGCGCCAATGGATGCTTAAAATCACGGCCTATGCAGAGCGCTTGCTCAACGATTTGGATGACCTAGATTGGCCAGAGTCTATCAAGGACATGCAACGCAACTGGATTGGAAAATCAACTGGTGCCAATGTCACTTTCAAAGTGAAAGGAACAGACAAGGAATTCACCGTCTTTACGACTCGTCCAGATACTCTTTTCGGTGCGACCTTCACTGTTTTGGCTCCTGAACATGAACTAGTAGATGCCATCACGACACCTGAACAAGCTGAGGCTGTAGCAGACTACAAACACCAAGCCAGCCTCAAATCAGACTTGGCTCGTACAGACCTTGCCAAGGAAAAAACAGGGGTTTGGACTGGTGCTTATGCTATCAACCCTGTCAATGGCAAAGAAATTCCAATCTGGATTGCCGACTATGTTCTTGCTAGCTACGGTACAGGTGCTGTTATGGCCGTACCTGCTCACGATGAGCGTGACTGGGAATTTGCTAAACAGTTTGGTCTTCCAATCGTAGAAGTCTTGGAAGGTGGCAATGTTGAAGAAGCTGCTTACACAGAAGATGGGCTTCACGTTAACTCTGACTTCTTGAACGGTCTCAACAAAGAAGAAGCGATTGCTAAAATCGTGGCTTGGCTAGAAGAAAAAGGCTTTGGTCAAGAAAGGTGACCTACCGTCTCCGTGACTGGCTCTTTAGCCGTCAACGTTACTGGGGTGAACCAATCCCAATCATTCATTGGGGAGATGGAACTTCAACAGCTGTTCCAGAAAGTGAACTTCCACTTGTCTTGCCAGTAACCAAGGACATCCGCCCTTCAGGTACTGGTGAAAGCCCATTGGCCAACTTGACAGACTGGCTGGAAGTAACCCGCGAAGATGGCGTCAAAGGTCGTCGTGAAACCAATACCATGCCACAATGGGCCGGTTCAAGCTGGTACTACCTCCGCTATATCGATCCACACAACACTGAGAAATTGGCTGATGAGGACCTTCTCAAACAATGGTTGCCAGTCGATATCTATGTGGGTGGTGCAGAACACGCCGTGCTTCACTTGCTTTACGCTCGTTTCTGGCACAAATTCCTCTATGACCTTGGTGTTGTACCGACTAAAGAGCCATTCCAAAAACTCTTTAACCAAGGAATGATCTTGGGAACTAGCTACCGTGACCACCGTGGCGCACTTGTGGCAACTGACAAGGTTGAAAAACGTGACGGTTCCTTCTTCCATGTGGAAACAGGAGAAGAATTGGAGCAAGCACCAGCTAAGATGTCTAAATCCCTCAAGAATGTGGTCAACCCAGACGATGTGGTGGAACAATACGGTGCCGATACCCTTCGTGTCTATGAAATGTTCATGGGACCACTTGACGCTTCCATCGCTTGGTCTGAAGAAGGATTGGAAGGAAGCCGTAAATTCCTCGACCGTGTTTACCGTTTGATTACAAGTAAAGAAATCGTTGCGGAAAACAATGGCGCTCTAGACAAGGTTTACAACGAAACTGTTAAAGCTGTTACAGAGCAAATCGAGTCTATGAAGTTCAACACAGCTATTGCCCAACTCATGGTCTTTGTCAATGCTGCCAACAAGGAAGACAAACTTTATGTAGACTACGCCAAAGGCTTTATCCAATTGATTGCCCCATTTGCGCCTCACTTAGCAGAAGAACTCTGGCAAACAGTCGCAGCAACCGGTGAGTCAATCTCTTACGTAGCTTGGCCAACATGGGACGAAAGCAAATTGATTGAAGACGAAATCGAAATCGTCGTTCAAATCAAAGGAAAAGTCCGTGCTAAACTCATGGTCGCGAAAGATCTTTCACGCGAAGAATTGCAAGAAGTCGCTCTAGCTGACGAAAAAGTCAAAGCAGAAATCGATGGCAAGGACATCGTGAAAGTGATTAGTGTTCCTAATAAACTTGTTAATATCGTTGTTAAATAAAAATAAATCCTTCAGAGTTCAGCTCTGGAGGATTTTTGTGAAAAGGCAAAGAGTCGGTTTGAAAATAGTTGTTGGTTGGATGCGTGATATCAAAAAAGCTTCGGTAGGAAGAAACCTACCGAAGCTTTTTAACAAATTTCATTCTGCATTACAGTGAACATATGTAAAACTCAGTGTTGTTTTACAAGGAGTTTAAATGTTTCTCTTCTTCCAAGGAAAATGTTATTTCTATATCGAAATAGTTGACAGATGTAACAGGCAGTGGTACAATGACTTTGATATTTCGATATAGAAATAAAAAGGAAACAAAATGGACAAGATGCAAGGGGGATACCAAGCTTTACAGATACGCTTATTGAACGGGCGACTTTTTCAAAAACTCTTGAGCAAGGAACCAGATGCCCAATACCGAAGTGAACAGGGGAAAATTTTAACGATTTTGTGGAAGCAAGAGTTGGGGTGCGCTACTGCGACCGATATCGCTCTTGCGACGGGTCTAGCTAATAATACATTAACCAGTATGGTTAAGAAATTGGAAGAACAAGGTTTGGTTACGATTCAACCTTGCACGCAGGATAAAAGGAAAAAATATATTTCTTTGACAGACCTTGGTTGGGCGCAAAAAGAAATCGGTGACCGTGTCAGCAAAGAACTTGGAGAGATTTTTTACCAAGGCTTTTCGGATAAAGAAATCCGAGAATTTGAAGCCTATCAAGAGCGTATTATCACAAATCTAAAAGCTAAAGAGAGTGAACTGTAGTAGAGGGGAAAATACTTATGATTGGAATTACAGGTGTAACAGGGAAATTAGGTTCCTATGTGGCTGATCTTGTCGATAAAAAAGGAATTGCTTCTATCCATCTGGCAAGAAGTCCAGAGCGGGCAACAGTCTACGCGTCTGCAGGAATCCGTAAAATAGTGTATGCCAATACTCCAGAGGTGGTTGAGGCCTTAAAGGGTATCGATACCTTGTTGATGGTATCTGCTCGGGAAAATCCAGAGCGTGTCAAGGAGCACCAGGAGTTTTTAGATGCTGCAAAACTAGCAGGGGTGCAGCATATTGTTTATACCTCTTTTTATGGGGCAGATGAGAAGGCAACGTTCACTTTGTCTCGAGATCATGCCCAGACGGAAGCCTATATCAAGGAGTTAGGGTTCACCTATACTTTTTTGAGAGATAATTTTTACTTGGACTTCTTGATTGATATTGCACTTGAAAATGGAGAAATTCGTGGTCCGGCTGGCAGTGGCCTGGTATCAGCTGTTGCCCGTAAGGACACATCTAGGGTTGCAGTAGAGATTCTTTTAAATCCTAAGGAGTGGGAAAATCAAGCCTTGAATCTGACAGGGCCAGAGGATCTTTCCATGGAAGAAATCGTATCGCTTCTCTCAAAGGAGACCGGTAAGGACATCACGTATCTAGATGAATCAGTAGAAGAAGCCTATGAGTCACGAAAAAAATGGCCAGCACAAACTTGGGAGTACGATGCTTGGGTCAGTACCTATACAGCGATTAAAGCTGGTGAACAGGCTGGGGTTTCAACAGATATCGAAAAAGTCCTAAGGCATCCAGCATGCAGCCTTTTGGATATTCTTAGAGATAGAAAACTTATAGAGGAAGAACATGATTGAATACAAACATGTAGCCTTGCGCTACACGGATAAGGACATTTTAAAAGATGTCAATCTCCGCATTAAAAATGGAGAATTTATGGTCTTGGTAGGTCCTTCAGGATCTGGTAAGACCACCATGATCAAGATGGTCAACCGACTCTTGGAGCCGACGGATGGCAATATCTATATGGATGGGAAACGCATCAAAGAATATGACGAACGGGAGTTACGTCTCAGTACCGGCTATGTCCTTCAAGCCATTGCCCTATTTCCAAACTTGACCGTTGCTGAAAATATTGCTCTGATTCCTGAGATGAAGGGCTGGACTAAAGAACAAATTGCTTCTAAAACAGAAGAACTCTTGGCCAAGGTGGGGCTACCTGCTGCAGATTATGCTCATCGTTTACCAAGCGAGTTATCTGGTGGCGAGCAACAGCGGATTGGTATTGTGCGGGCTATCATTGGGGAACCAAAGATTCTATTGATGGACGAGCCTTTTTCAGCCTTGGATGCCATCTCCCGTAAGCAGTTGCAGGCTTTGACTAAAAAATTGCACAAAGAGTTTGGTATGACCACCATCTTCGTTACCCATGATACGGACGAGGCTTTAAAATTAGGCGACCGGATTGCAGTACTGCAAGAAGGAGAGATTGTACAAGTAGCGGATTCTGAGACCATTCTTGCCCAGCCAGCCAACGACTTTGTCGCAGATCTATTTGGAGGTGCTCACCATGTCTAAACTACTTGCAACCTTTCAAGAACGCTTTGGCGACTGGGTCACTGCACTGGGGCAACATTTGCAACTGTCATTACTGACCTTGCTTCTTGCGATTTTTCTGGCTGTTCCATTAGCTATTTATTTAAGTACACGCAAGAGAGCCAGCAACTGGGTCTTACAGTTAGCTGGGATCTTCCAGACCATTCCTTCCATGGCTCTTTTGGGCCTCTTCATTCCTATCATGGGAATCGGGACGCTTCCGGCCTTAACAGCTCTCGTCATCTATGCCATTTTCCCCATCCTTCAAATACCATCACCGGTTTGCAAGGGATAGATCCAAGCCTCGAAGAAGCAGGAATTGCCTTTGGGATGACCAAGTGGGAGCGACTCAAGAAGTTCGAGATTCCCTTGGCCATGCCTGTTATCATGTCTGGGATTCGGACGGCAACCGTGATGATTATCGGCACAGCTACTCTAGCTGCCTTGATTGGAGCAGGGGGACTTGGTTCCTTTATCCTTCTGGGGATTGACCGCAATAATGCCAGTCTGATTTTGATCGGTGCCCTATCTTCTGCCTTCTTGGCCATCGCCTTTAACCTTCTTCTCAAATGGATGGAAAAGGCCAAATTACGGACCATCTTTGCAGCCTTTGCTGTGATGGTTATTGGATTAGGAGCTTCTTATACGCCAAGTCTTCTTCCCAAACCGAAAAAAGAAAACCTGGTCATCGCTGGAAAGTTAGGACCAGAACCTGAAATTCTAGCCAATATGTATAAGATCTTGATCGAGAAAAATACGGATATGACAGTGACTGTCAAACCGAATTTTGGCAAGACCACCTTCCTCTATGAAGCCCTGAAAAAAGGGGATATCGCTATCTATCCAGAGTTTACAGGTACGGTGACCGAAAGTCTCCTCAAGCCAGCACCACAAGTCAGTCATGATCCAGAAGCAGTCTACAAAGCTGCTCGAGATGGGATCAAGCGACAAGACGACCTGGCCTTGCTCAAACCTATGGCTTATCAAAATACCTATGCTGTAGCAGTGCCTAAGAAAATTGCCCAAGAATATGGACTGAAGACCATTTCAGATTTGAAAAAGGTGGAAGGACAACTCAAGGCAGGCTTACGCTTGAGTTTAACGACCGCGAAGACGGAGACAAGGGCTTGCAGAAGGTCTATGGTCTCCACTTACAAGTCTCCACCATGGAGCCAGCCCTTCGCTACCAGGCGATCCAGTCTGGGGATATTCAAATAACGGATGCCTACTCAACAGATGCTGAACTTGCTCGCTATGACCTGGTGGTCCTCGAAGATGACAAACAACTCTTCCCACCTTATCAAGGGGCGCCCCTCATGAAAGAAGCTCTTCTTAAGAAACATCCCGAATTGGAAGGTGTGCTTAATAAGCTAGCTGGTAAAATCACTGAAAGCCAGATGAGCCAGATGAACTACCAAGTCGGAGTAGAAGGCAAGCCTGCTGCTAAAGTAGCGCATGACTTTTTGGTAAAAGAAGGGTTGATGAAAAATTAACAAACCATTCTCAAGTCTTTGCACTTGAGAATTTTTTAATAGAAAGCAATTTCATATCTTTTCAGCAAGCTTTTGGGTTAGAAGGGGAGACCTTCCTTCAAAAAAATCTCCATTGAGTCTGGCTTCAAATTGTGTTACAATAAGCCTTGAAAATGAATGAAAGTATATGGAAAAAAGTATGAAAAAGCAACCAGTGATTGGAATTACAGGAAATGAAAGACCCTTCCCGGATGATCCAGACGCGAATATGAGTTATGCGGCGACTGGTTTTGTCGAAGCGGTCAAAGAGGCAGGAGGGATTCCCTTGATCTTGCCAATTGGAGATGCGGCCTTGGCTAAAGGCTATATATCGATGATTGATAAGCTCATCATCACCGGTGGACAAAATGTCTTGCCCAAGTTTTACGGAGAAGAAATCACCATCGACAGTGATGACTATCTCTTGAAACGCGATCTCTTTGAGTTGGCCTTGATTGAAGAAGCGCGTGCGGCTAAAAAGCTATCTTTACCGTCTGCCGTGGGACCCAGCTCTATAATGTCGCTCTAGGGGGAACTCTGCATCAAGACATTGAACACCACTGGCAGGACAATCCAGGTCAGTACACCAGCCAAGAGTTGGTGACCAAGGATCAGACGATCCTGCAAGAGATCTATGGTAAGACCAGTCGCATCAATTCTTTCCATCATCAAAGTATTAAAGACTTGGCAGATGGTTTAGAAGTGATCGCGCGGGATCCTAAAGATGACATCATAGAAGCCGTTCAATCCACAGATGAGAGTCGTTTCCTCGGCGTTCAGTGGCATCCGGAATTGCGTTTTGACAAGAGCCCAGCAGATCGCAAGCTCTTTGAATATGTCGTGACTCAATTGTAAAGAGGACCAGCTTCCTTAGGAATTTTTCCTAAGGGGCTTTTTCTTTAATCTGCGTAAGAAAGACTGTAAATTGTGCCTAGGTTTTGGGGGAGGATTCGCTACAATAGAGCTAGTAGAATGAGGAGGATTAGGACATGTATCAATTTCCAAAGGATTTTTTATGGGGGAGTTCGACCTCGGGCCCTCAAACAGAAGGGCGTTTCGCCCAGGATGGAAAGGGAGACAATCTCTGGGATTACTGGTATAAGATCGAGCCCAACCGCTTTTATCAAGGGCAAGGACCAGAGAAAACATCGACTTTATGAACACTGGGAAGAAGATCTGGACCTCTTGTTAGAAACCGGCCACACCGCCTTTCGGACCTCTATTCAGTGGTCACGTATTTTCCCAGAAGGACGAGGGAAGATCAATCAAGCAGGCGTTGATTTCTACCGCCGTGTCTTTGAAAAGATTAAAGAAAAGGGGATTCACCTCTTGGTCAACCTCTATCATTTTGATTTACCGATGGCTCTTCAAGAGCAAGGGGATGGTTGGGAAAATAAAGAAACTGCCTATGCTTACCAAGAATATGCGCGTTTTTGTTTCAAGACCTATGGAGATCTGGTCGATCAGTGGATCACCTTTAATGAACCCATTGTCCCTGTGGAGTTTGGTTATTTTTATGATGCCCATTTTCCTCATAAGGTAGACGCAGCAGCGGCAGTAAAAGTAGCCTACTACACCCAGTTAGCAAGCTCTCTAGCAGTGAAGGCCTGTCACGAGGTGGATCCTAACTATCGTATTGGGATTGTGCTCAATTTGACACCAGCCTATCCTCGGAGCCAGCATCCAGAAGATGTCAAAGCTGCGCGCATTGCCGAGCTCTTTCAAGCCAAATCCTTCCTAGATCCATCTGTTCTTGGTCATTATCCTGAAGAATTAGTGGAGATCCTACGGGAGCGCGATCTCTTACCGGATTATGATCCCTTTGAATTGCGCTTGATCGAGGAAAATACGGTGGATTACCTAGGGGTTAACTATTATCAACCACTCCGTGTGGCAGCTCCTCGTTATGCTCCAAATCCAGCATCTCCCCTACTCTTTGAACAATTTTATGAACCTTATGTTATGCCAGGCCGCAAGATCAATCCCCACCGTGGTTGGGAAATCTATGAGCAAGGCTTGTATGACATTGCCCAAAATATCAAGGAAAACTATGGCAATATCGAGTGGATCCTGACCGAAAATGGGATGGGGGTTGAAGGAGAGGAAAAATTCCGCAAGGATGGCGTGATCCAAGACGACTACCGGATTGACTTTGTCAAAGACCATCTTCGTGAGCTCCACCGGGCTATTCAAGATGGTGCTAACTGTAAAGGTTATTTGATCTGGACCTTTATTGACTGTTGGTCATGGCTCAATGGCTACAAGAACCGCTATGGCTTAGTTGAGTTGGATCTCGAAAGTCAAAAACGAACCCTCAAAAATCTGGTCATTGGTTCCGTAAGTTGAGTCAGCGGAATGGATTTGAAGAGTAGAAAAAGCAACCTATCAACCAAGATGTTGATAGGTTTTTCTCAACCCTCCCTTAACTAGACCAATTTTCTTGAATTTCCTAGTTGACAAACTGGAAGAAGCATTGTATACTGACTCCGCTGGTTGCTTTTTGGTCAAATTAGACTAGACCAATTTTAAAGTAACTGAGAAATCGACCATGGGTCGTTTGACTAAGTAAAGGGGAAAGTATAGCAAGGCTATATCGTAAAAACTATGTGCGGAATCGTTGGTGTTGTAGGAAATACAAATGCTACTGATATTTTGATTCAAGGACTTGAAAAACTCGAATACCGAGGCTATGACTCTGCGGGTGTTTTTCTGGCTAGTGAAGGCAAGAGCCAATTGGTAAAGGCAGTTGGCCGTATTGCAGAATTGTCATCTAAGGCAGAAGGTGTCGAAGGGACAGCTGGGATTGGACATACCCGTTGGGCCACTCATGGAAAACCAACTGAGGACAATGCCCACCCACACCGCTCTGAAACAGGTCGCTTTGTTTTGGTCCACAATGGGGTGATTGAAAACTACCTTGAAATCAAGGAAGAATACCTAGCCGGTCACCATTTCAAGGGGCAAACAGATACAGAAATCGCAGCCCACTTGATCGGAAAATTTGCTGAAGAAGATGGCTTGTCTACGCTCGAAGCCTTCAAAAAAGCCCTCCACATCATCCGTGGGGCCTATGCTTTTGCTTTGATGGATGCGGAAGATCCAAGCACCATCTATGTGGCAAAAAATAAATCACCACTCTTGATCGGTCTTGGCGATGGTTACAATATGGTCTGTTCTGATGCCATGGCCATGATTCGTGAAACCAACCAATACATGGAAATCCATGACCAAGAGTTGGTCATTGTCAAGGCTGACAGCGTTGAAGTGCAAGACTATGATGGCAACGTCAAAGAACGGGCTAGCTACACGGCTGAACTCGACCTTTCTGATATTGGAAAAGGGACTTACCCATACTACATGCTCAAGGAAATCGATGAGCAACCAACTGTCATGCGTAAGTTGATCCAAGCCTATACAGATGAATCTGGTCAAGTAGTGGTAGACCCAGCTATTATCAAGGCTGTTCAAGAAGCAGACCGCATCTATATCCTTGCGGCTGGTACCTCTTACCATGCTGGATTTGCGTCTAAAAAAATGTTGGAAGAGTTGACAGATACTCCAGTAGAACTCGGTATCTCCTCTGAGTGGGGGTATGGTATGCCACTTCTCAGCAAGAAACCACTCTTCATCTTTATCAGCCAATCTGGTGAAACGGCCGATAGCCGCCAAGTATTGGTCAAAGCAAATGAAATGGGAATTCCAAGCTTGACAGTGACCAATGTTCCAGGTTCAACTCTTTCACGTGAAGCAGACATGACCATGTTGCTCCATGCTGGTCCTGAAATTGCGGTAGCTTCTACTAAGGCTTATACGGCTCAAATCGCAGCCCTTGCCTTTCTTGCGAAAGCTGTTGGGGAAGCCAATGGCAATGAGAAGGCCAAAGCCTTTGATTTGGTGCACGAATTGTCTATCGTTGCCCAATCGATCGAATCAACCCTTTCAGAAAAAGAAGTGATCGACGAAAAAGTCCGTGGCTTGTTGGAAACAACCCGCAATGCTTTCTATATCGGACGTGGCCAAGATTACTATGTTGCTATGGAAGCCAGTCTGAAACTAAAAGAAATTTCTTACATCCAATGTGAAGGCTTCGCTGCGGGTGAGTTGAAACACGGTACCATCGCTCTGATCGAAGAGGGTACACCGGTCATCGCCCTCTTGTCAGATCCAGTCCTAGCCAGCCACACACGTGGGAACATCCAAGAAGTGGCAGCACGTGGGGCCCATGTTTTAACCATTGCAGAAGAAAATGTCGCTAAAGAGACAGATGATTTGGTCTTGACAGCGGTTCACCCTTTACCTCTCTCCAATCTCAATGGTGGTGCCAACCCAATTGATTGCCTACTTTGCAACCCTTCATCGTGGACTCGATGTCGACAAACCACGGAACCTTGCTAAGTCTGTAACGGTTGAATAAACTTGTCTATATAGAAAAAACATCCTCGTTAGGTTTTTCCTAACGAGGATATTTGTTTTATTTGTCAAAACCTTGCAAGGCTTTGAGGCGTTCTTCTGTTTGTCCCTTGGCGTCTAGTTTTTTACCTTGGTAAACAGCAGATTCCCATGATCCGTACATTGGATTTGGGAAGATGATGAATTTTTCACCAAATTCTTTTTGCAATTCGTCCAATTTCTTGTCGCGATCAGCTTCAGAGGTCTTAGAGAAGTCTGCAAAGTCAACCAGGTTGTCCCCGAAGAGCAAGACAAGATTGGTCTTTTCTTGTACAGCTTGGCGACGGCCTTCTTTTGATTTGACACCATCTTCTAAGAACATGAGGTGGTCACGTCCTTGAACAGGAATGCCTTCTTTTTCAAGATTCTTGATGGTATCATCTACTTGAGAGGTTGTACGGTCAGAAATGTAGTAGATTTGAACCCCGTGTTGATCCGCATATTGAAGGAAATCTTTGGCACCTGGCACCGCTTTTGCGGCTGCTTTTTTCACCCAAACATCCCAATCTTTAGGATTGAAGGCCGTACCATCTTTGACGTTTTGAACTTGGTAAGGGCTGTTGTCTAAAACAGTTTCGTCCAAATCCAAGACGATGGAGTAAGGCTTATCAGAAGGAGTTTGGAGGATCTCTTTCAAACGGTCAGTAGCGACATTGTAGCCTTGTAAATACAAAGCCTTGGTTTCAGCTGCCTTTTGGTACCAGAGAACAGACATGGTATTTTCTTGTGAGCGCTGCTGGTCATAGGTCATCGTCACCTGATTTTTAGTGCTGCTTGCTTTTGTCTCTTGCGTTTTAGTGGTATTGCTTCCACAACTCGTCAGTAAAATGACAGAAGCAAGAGCAGAAACGATGGTAAAGGTGGTTTTTGTTGTTTTCATAAACCGTACACTCCTTAAAATTATTCTACAAAATTATACTCCTTTCAATCTTGCCTGACAAGAAAGAGGAGAAGGTGATCCAGGGAATGGTAAAATGAATAGGAAGAAAGAAATGTTGATATGAAGGGCTTTTTCACCTCAATAGATGCCATTTTTCAGCTTAAAAGAAGGGGTATAGTTTAATGCTATAACCGGATCAAGAAAAGATCAAAGCGGTCCTTTTCTTCTAAAATGAAAGAATAGAGAAAGATACTCGCAAGTCCCTATTTTCAAGAACTTGCGTTTTTTTAATACCTTTCTCAATAAAGAAATTTTAAGGCCTTGATAGGGAAAATATATTAGTCAGCTACTTTTCGAGGTGATATCATGGTTACAAATTCCAGAAGGAAAGCAGTCAATCTTTCTGTTGGAGAAATATTGAGGAGGATGTACAGTATGAGTAAAAAAGAATTGGTTCTTCGTGCCATTCGAGGCGAAACAGTAGAACGAATCCCTGTAGGATTTTGGCTCCATTATGTGACCCAAGAAGAAAAAGAATTGGGTCTAGACAATCCGGCTGTAGTAGCAAAAAGTATTAAGGGCCACCAACACTATGTAGAAGAAATTTCACCTGATTTTGTCAAGATCATGAGCGATGGCTTCTTCCGCTATCCGAGTGCTCTTTATTCGAGAGAGATCAAATCGATCCGAGAATTGAAGGATATTCAACCCATCGGGGAGCATCATCCTTGGATTGAAAAACAAATCGAAGTGGTCAAGGAGATTCGTTCTCATTTTCATGAAGAGATAGCTTCTTTCTACAATATCTTCTCGCCTATTTCTTATTTGAAACGCTGGTTCCGTACGGACCAATCCCGTGGAGACCAAGTGATTGCAGACTTTATCAAGGAAGATCCAGAAACTTTAGCTCATGTCCTTGACGTGATTGCAGGAGACATCGCTACTTTAAGTCGTCGCTTGATCCAAGAAGCAGGTATTGAAGGTATTTACTTTCAACCCAGCAGATCCAAGATGAGCGTGTGACAGATGAAGAATACCGCAAGTTCATTGAGCCTAGCAGCATCGCTGTCCTAGAAGCAGCCAATGAAGCTGGAGGCATCAATATCCTTCATATTTGTGGTTTTGAAGGGGCCAGCAATGAAGTGGAGCTCTTCAAGGATTATCCAGCCCAAGTCATTAACTGGGCGACCCATCATGAAGGTCTGAACCTAGCCGCAGGTCGTAAACTTTTCGGCGATCGTGCCGTTTTGGGTGGCTTTGTCAACGGCAAGAAAGGTTTGCTCTACCAAGGGGAACGAGAAGCTATTGAGCAAGAAACGCATCGCTTGGTGGCTGAAGCCGGAAGTCGTGGTTTGATCCTTGGAGCAGACTGCACCGTGCCAGATGATTTCCAATTGGAACGCTTAGATTGGGTGCGTCAAGCAGCTGTATTGTAAGAAGAAAGGAGAGGGAGATGAAAAAGATCAATGTATGGTGTATCCTGGTAACCGTTTTGTTTTTGCTTCTAGGGCTTAGTAAAGCTGCTCTAGCAAGTAGTCAGGGGAAAGCAAAAAAAGATCCAGATATGGCAAGACTGGAGAAAATTCCAGCCCATAGTCTCTCCCTCATACGCCCATCTGACCTAGCAGGAATTCTTCTTCTCGAAGATCAGTGATAAAAAAAGATGAAGAGCTTGATAAAAAATATATATTAGTCAAACAATTATCGAAGTGATAAGATAACAAATAAGAAAAGATAGAACGAGGTAAGAACATGTCATCAAAAAGAGAATTAGTGTTAAAAGCTTTTAAAGGAGAAGCAGTTGACCGTGTGCCAGTTGGATTTTGGCATCATTTTACAACAGAAGAAGAATGGTTGAAAGGATTTTCTAATCCGGAAATTATTGAAAAAAATCTCAATGGCCATAAAAACTTCCTTCACAAGGTCAAACCAGACTTTGTCAAACTCATGAGTGATGGTTACTTTGCTTATCCAAATCCAGCCATTCACAAAGGCCTTGAAAATATCTCTGACTTAGCAGGGATTGAACCACTCGGAGCAGATCATCCATGGATCACAGAGCAGGTAGAGCTCGTTAAAAAAATCCGTGCCGGTTTTGAAGAAGACATTGTGGCTATCTACAATATCTTTGCTCCGGTGACCTACTTCAAATGGTTGGTCGGAGAAGTTTCAGGAGGAGATGACTTGATCGCAAACTTCATCGATCAAGATGCAGCAACTCTTAAAAAAGTATTGGATACAATTGGCCAAGATATTGCAAGTTTGAGCCAACGAATCATCAAAGAAGCAGGAGCAGACGGGATCTACCTCAGTGTTCAAAGTATCCAAGATGCGCGGGTTACACAAGAAGTTTATAAAAACATTATTGCACCGAGTGAACTCCATGTCTTAGAGGCAGCTAAGGAAGCCGGTGGCGTAAATATTCTTCATATCTGTGGCTACGAAGGAGCTCGCAATGATATCCATCTCTTCATAGACTACCCAGCCCAAGTCATTAACTGGGCAGTCGGACCAGAAGGCATCAGCCTAGCAGAAGGACGCGAAATCTTCGGTGGACGCACGGTTCTTGGTGGTTTTGAAAATGGCAAAAATGGTCTTCTTTACACAGGAGATAAGGCTGCGATCCAAGCAGAAACCAAACGCATCATCGCAGAAACAGGAACCACAGGTTTGGTCATTGGTGCCGATTGTACGATTCCAAGTGACATTGATGAAGAACGAATCGAATGGGTTCGTGAAGCTGCAGCAGAATAAGGAAAATAGAAAGAGGGAGAACAGAGTATGAGTAAAAAAACATGGATTATCGGTGGGGTGGCAGTACTTGCCATTGCAGGTGCAACCATTCTTGGACGGAGCTTGAACCATGCAAACGACAGCAAAGGCTCGACAGGATCTAATAAAGTAACAACCTTGAAAGTAGCCCACACTCAAAACTATGTACCGTATGATTTCGTTGATGAAAAAGGAGAATCAGATGGCTATGAAGTAGCCGTTCTCAAAGCCATTGACGAAAAACTACCGGACTACAAGTTTGAGTACACTGGAACAAGTGATGATGACCTCTTGATCGGTCTAGAATCTGGTAAATACGATATCGGAACCAAAGGAGCTTGGTATACAGAAGAACGTGCCAAGAAATTTATCATTCCAAAAGAACCAATCGGAGCAAGTATCATCGGATTTACTATACGAAAAGAAGATGCGAATAAATACAAGAACATCGATGACTTCGCTAAAGAAAAAGGAAAATTGGTTCCAATTTCACCACAAAATGCACAATGGAATGTTATTAAAGAATACAATGAAAAGCATAAAGACCAACAAATCGAATTAACAGCTGCGGAATCTTTCAAAGTTGCAGATGCTTATGCTTGGGTTCTTGAAGGACGTTACGATGCCTTCTTTGACATCAAACTTTCCTTTGAAAAAGCTGTCACAGATAAAGATGGTTCTTACCACCAATATGCGGACAAACTGAGCTGGTTTGCCTACAAAGGAATTCCAACTTACCCATTGATCCATAAGGATAAGAAAAACGAAAAATTTGCGGAAGCATACAGCAAGGCCATCAAAGAATTGGAAAAAGATGGGACACTTGCTAAATTGTCGAAAAAATATTTCGGTGAAGATGTCTTCAGTTATGTAGATAAAGAGAAATAAGATGAAACTGGGTGCGCATAGCCCCAGCTTCCTTATTTCTATACGGATACAGAAAGGAAAAGAAACATGGTCTCATACGACATTTCCAAGGTCTGGTCATTTCTTCCAACCTTGGTCCAAGCTCTGCCAGCGACCCTAGCTTTGATGGTTTTAACGACGGTTCTCGGTTCTGCATTTGGCTTGGTTTTGACCTGGGCACAAGTATCAGAAGATAAGGTAGGAGCAGGTCTAGCCAAGGGCTATGTCTTTACTTTGCGTTGTACCCCTCCGATTGTCTTACTCTTTTTGGTTTTTTATGGACTACCCCAATTTTTGAACTGGTGGTTGGGCATTGACATTGACCACTGGTCCAAGTTTGTCTTTGTCCTTGTTGCCATGTTTCTTCTCTTTGCCGCTATGATCTCGGAGGTTTTCAAGGCAGCCTATTTGGCCATTCCAAAAGGTCAGATGGAAGCGGGCTTGAGTATCGGCTTGACGCCGGCTCAAACCATTTGGCGGATTGTCCTTCCCCAAGCCTTTCGCGTGGCTCTTCCAAATATGACGACTGCCATCTTGAACCTCATGCGCGATGCCGCTTTAGCTTATACCATTGGCTTTATCGATATCATGGGAGCAGGTAACAACTTGATCAGCCGCAATCTTGGGAATTATTCCCTCGAGACCTATACAGCTGTAGCAGTGATCTACTGGGGAATTGCCCTTGTGATCTCCTTCTCCGCTCAACTCCTTGAGAAACGACTCAGTGTAACAGAAAGGTAGCTTATGGATTTCAATTTTATTAGTAAAGCATTTATAGCCACCTTGGGTGGTGTTCCAGTGACCCTTCTGATCATGGTCGTATCGATTCTCTTGAGTTTCCTTCCAGCCCTCTTTTTGGCACTCGGTCAGATTTATAAGGTCAAAGGTGTTCGCAGTTTCTCAGTGATTTACTTAGCTTTTATCCGCGCGACACCTCCGATTCTCTTGATTCTCTTCTTTTATAGTCTCTTTCCCAGTCTCTTAAATAGCTTTTTTAAGAGTATTGGTAGTCACTTTAATGTCTTTGAGATCAATCCCATTTACTATGCCTTTATCATCTTTAGCTTGATGACAACGGGGAGTCTTGCTGAAATTCTACGGTCAGCCATTCTGACTGTGGATAAGGGCCAGCTAGAAGCAGCGCAAGCCATTGGTTTGACTAATCGCCAAGCCTACATCCGCATTGTTTTTCCACAAGCCTTGCGTTCAGCCCTTCCCAATTTGTGTAACTTGGTTATCAACTTGGTCAAAGGAACCTCCCTTGTCTTTGTCATGACCATCAAGGATATCACCGCCATTGCCAAGGTCGAAGCCTCTTATGGCTATCAATATTTTGAATCCTATCTAGTGATTTTTATTCTTTATATTGTCATTTGTGGGGTGATTCAATGGGGATTCAATCGCTTAGAAAAACGCCTGACACTCGCATAGAAGAAGGAGAAATGAAAAGATGTTAGAAGTAGAACACGTATCGAAAAAATTTAAGGACCACCAGGTCCTGGTAGATGTCAATCTCAAGGTCAACCAAGGGGATGTCGTCGTTATTTTGGGTCCATCTGGATCAGGAAAAACAACCTTCCTTCGCTGCCTTAACCACTTGGAAAAGGCAGATACAGGGCACCTCACCCTAGGTGGAAAAGAGTACGACCTCTCAAAACTCAGCAAAAAAGAGATTCTAGAAATCCGCCAAAAGACAGCCTTTGTCTTCCAGCATTATAATCTCTTTGCCAACAAAACAGCGCTTGAAATATCTTAGAAGGACTGGTTGTAGCTCGTAAGATTCCAAAAGAAGAAGCCATCCAACGGGCAGAATCAGCCCTTGAAAAAGTTGGTCTTCTTGCTTATAAGGATTACTATCCTTCTCAATTGTCAGGTGGCCAGCAGCAACGGATCGGAATCGCGCGTGCCATCGCAGTGAAACCAGACGTGATCTTGCTGGACGAGCCGACTTCAGCGCTAGACCCAGAGTTGGTCGGTGACGTCTTAGATGTCATGAAGCAATTGGCCCAAGAAGGAGTGACCATGGTTGTCGTAACCCATGAGATGGGCTTTGCGCGTGATGTGGCCAACCACGTCATCTTTATGGATGGCGGACACATCATCGAAGAAAACGAACCCCATGAATTCTTCAACAGTCCAAAAGAAGAGCGAACCAAACAATTCCTTTCACGGATTTTATCCGACGCCACTTATAGCGTTGAATACATGATTTAACAGGAGACACACCCAGTAAGGGTGTGTTTTTTAGGATCTGGAAAAAATTTTTAAAAATTGGGTCATTTTTTAAAAATCATTACGAATAATATAAGTGAGAGGGAAATATGACTGATAAAAAACAACGATTTGTACTACTATTCTTACTGACTTTGTTTCTAGGAGGTTGCAGTCTTTTTACGGATAAAGCTGCTGAGAGAAGGGAAATGATTCAGATTGCAGAAAGCACGAAAATGGAGCGAGCGATAAAACACTTGTTAATCAGTATCGATCCTAAAGCTTCACTTCAGAAGGAGTCATTCACTCCTATACCCTGATAAAAGGTGAATTGGAATACAATCCAATGGGAGGGATGAATGTCTATCTTGTGATCAATGGCGATAAAAAGTTAACGATCGATACGACTGTTCAAATGGAAGATTCAGGACAGTTCGGAGCAGGTAGTTACGGTATTTCAGCAAAATTAGATGATCTGTTAAGTAAAGCAGAAGAGACTGGAAAATAGACTCAATTAGGTAAATACCCCTAATATAGGTAAATAGAAACATTTCTGTATCAAAACCAATATGTTACATTAATAGCTAGTGCTTGTAACGATTTGGCAACATTTTTTTAACAAAGTAACATTTCAGGTATGAATAGAATTTTTGTATAATAAATTCTAAGAAACCTGAAGAAAGAATGGGAAGAAGATGAAAAAAAGTAAATTTATTGTATTAGTTATGATACTATTTGGTTTAAGTTTGGGAGGTTGTAGCTTTTTTAATGGACAATCTGCCAAGAAACAAGAAATGATTCAAATCGCAGAGAGTAAGAAGATGAAAGTGGCGATTGAAAATATGTTGAAAAAAATTAGATCCTAAAGCTCTTACTCCAGAAGGAAAAATAAAATCATATAAAATCTCTAAAGATGATTTAGATTATAATCCGATGGGAGGGCTTATGATCAAAATCATTATCAATGACAATGAAAATTTATTGTTAAGTACAACTATACAAGAAGATTCAGTTACTGGTAAGTATGAAGAGACATACTACGGTAAAACAAAGGAATTGAACGACCTTCTGAAGGGAAATTGAAATGGCTGAAAATTTAAATTTTAATGATCAACAAAATGTTAAAGCTGCCCTACTTGAGTATGAAAAGGATATAAAAGTTGGACGGGAATTCGATATTGGTCCCAAGAATGAAGAGTACATTGGTCACATTTCTCATATATATGACAGTACCAATGGAAATGAAGAACAAGTTTTTGTATTAACAAATAATGGTATGGGAATTAATGAAGATCCAGTCCCCTATACTGCTTCTGATGAAGCGCGTGCCCAAATCCATGACGTGACAGTCTTGATGAAGGGATCTGAAACAGAAATAAGCACACAAAAATTACTCCATGATACATATACGGATTGGGTAAAGACAGATTTGCCAGCAGCTTCCAATATTTTGAACCCTGGTGGTGCAAGTGAGTACGCAACCGAATATGCGAAGAATTATGCGCGAGATAAGGCTAAAGATGGTTTTAACAATGCTGTAGAAGCTTTTGAAGATGCAATTATTCCTACATCTGTTAATCTTCCACCGGAGGCCACTCCCTTAGGTAGGTTCATACAAAAAGCGATGGACAATCCTGTCAGCAATTTCATACAGGAAAAAGCATCAGATGCGGTCGGCTTTTTTGCAGAAAGAACAGCCGAAGAACAAGTTAAATTTCCTGCTTTAGTGGGAGCTGCTTTTTTAAAAAAATACAATGATGAAAACGGGACTTTCCCGCCTCCGCAGTTTAAAGATGCTACAGCTCATTTGAAAGAGGTGATCCGAAAATATCCCAATGCCAAGATTGATCTATACGGTCACTCTCTGGGTTCTATGAATATTCAGTATGCGCTTGCCTGTTTGACGGAAGAGGAAGCTTCTCATATTGGGACCGTACACCTATATAATGGCCCTAATGCCTATCCTATCCTAACACCCGAGCAAAAAGCGCGTATAGATGCGCTGAAGTACAAAATCTACAACCACATTGACCATAAAGATTTGGTTAGCTTGGGCTATCAGGATTCTGGAAGCAAGGAATCCAGTGGGATTGTCAAGCACCTCAAAACTAATGATTTAAAAAATACTGGCCTGCAACATATGATGCATGGTTATATCTATGATAAGAATGGAAATTTGGTTCTTGAAAAGGGAACGGAAGCCATCACTCGCAAGGAAATCATTGAAGAGCGGATGAAGGTTTACTATCGCCTAAAAGATAAATTACAAAAACAGGTGGTGGACTGAGCTCAAGTGAACGGATCTATCTGGATGCTTTGCAGGCGCGCTTGGCTTCTGATGAATTGATTCGAGTAGTGGATGAGGGGCTGGAGCAAGCTCAAAAATCTAAGGTACAGCTGGATACGGATTTAGAAGCTTTGGAGAAAGTATTACAGACCGTTCCGAAAGGCTTCATTCTCAATCTTGCGGAAGTAGAAGAGGCTTATGCACAGGCTGGTGCAACAAGGCAAACAGTTGTCACTGAAGTAAGAGAAAGGTTTGACAATCGTTTGGCTGCATATCAGTCCTTATCGAATGAATTCCATGCATTAAACGAGCAAGTGAATGCAGGAATTGAGCTATTAAAAGAAAAAGATCAAGAAATAGCAGGAGAAATGAACCAGTGGGAACAACTAACTTATTAATTTCATCTACTCTTTCAAAAAAGGAAAAGAAACTAGCTCACTTGGAAAGAGAGTTTCAAAAAGCGCGCTTGGAGTTAGATGAAAAGCGTTGCTTAGTAGAAAGAAAACAGCAGCTCTTCACCCAGATGCTGGAAGAAGAGTATACGATGGCGGCTTCTTTTTTACAAGAGCAGGATGCAGATGTCAGTTGTGGATGGGAGTCCCTCCATCGCTGTATCGAAGAGTATGATCTCGAAGCTAGAGAAACTGCACAAGTAGCTTTAAAACAGATCGAAATCGAGGAAGAGAATTTATGGCAATCCTACCGGAAAGATAGACGCCAACTGGAAGAGGAGTTTGCACAAGATAAAGTTTCATAGTATAGAAGAGGAGGAAGTATGGGTGATAGTCCAGTCAAAGATTTCTTTGATTTAGATATGAAAGATAAGATGAGGATCATCGAAAGCCGAAAGAAACTTGAAAAAAAGATTTAATCCGTGTTGTCTATGCGCCCGTTTTATTGACCTGCAAGGCAGGAGTTGAGAAACGTTACAATGATGGCTTGACTGCGATTACAACAGTAGCCGAAGAAGACGTCCAAGTGGTCGGAAAGCAACTAGACCAATCCATGGTAGGGCAATTTGCTAAAAATGTACAGACAGCTATTCAAGAAAAAAAGCTGGTAAATTTAAATCTATCTAGCCAAGAACTTCTATTTAAATATGGAATCTGGAGTGACTCCAGATTTTTTTAATAAATTTAAAAAAATTATGTAAAAAAAGTGTTGACAAAAGAATTCAGTCTGCGTTATAATAATTTATGTAAACAAAAAGAGGTTGGAAAAAAACCTACTGGTTTACAAGATCAATAGTGGAAAGGAGATGGTGATATGCTATTTCCAGAATTAAGACAACTAATTGATAAAAAGGAAAAAAATAGAAACTGTTAGCCTGTAGGGCTATTATTAAATAAATGAATTAAAAATTATGTAAACAATCAAATGGCAGCCAATTGGTCTGCTAATTTTCAAGAATGAATTAAAATTATGTAAATTAGAGGTATACAATATGAATAACAACTTTAACAATATGGATGATCTTTTTCAATCAACTAATGGGAAACATGGGTGGTTTTTCGTTCTGAAAGCCGTCGCTACATGATCAACGGTCGTGAAGTGACACCTGAAGAATTCGCTATTTACCGCCAAACCGGTCAACTTCCAAATGAAGGAAGCGAGCAAGTGCAACACCATCAAGGTAAAGGAATGAAACAAGATGGGATCCTTGCAAAACTTGGTCGCAACTTGACCGAAGAAGCTCGTGAAGGAAAATTGGATCCAGTCATCGGACGTAATAAAGAAATTCAAGAAACTGCTGAAATCTTGTCTCGTCGTACCAAGAACAACCCTGTCCTTGTAGGGGATGCCGGTGTTGGTAAAACAGCAGTTGTAGAAGGTTTGGCACAAGCTATTGTGAACGGAGATGTTCCAGCTGCTATCAAGAACAAAGAAATCATCTCGATTGATATTTCTGGTCTAGAAGCTGGTACGCAATACCGTGGTAGCTTTGAAGAAAATATTCAAAATCTGATCCAAGAAGTCAAGGCTATGGGAAATGTCATTCTCTTCTTTGATGAAATCCATCAAATCCTTGGTGCAGGCAGCACAGGTGATGGTCAAGGATCTAAAGGTCTTGCGGATATCATCAAACCTGCTCTTTCACGTGGGGAATTAACAGTTATTGGGGCAACCACTCAAGATGAATACCGTAACACCATCTTGAAGAATGCGGCTCTTGCTCGTCGTTTCAACGAAGTGAAAGTCAATGCTCCATCAGCTGAAGATACTTTCAAGATTCTCCAAGGGATCCGTGATCTTTATGAAAAACACCACAATGTCATCTTGCCAGATGAAGTTTTGAAAGCAACAGTTGATTATTCGATCCAATACATTCCACAACGTAGCTTGCCTGATAAGGCCATTGACTTGGTCGATGTGACAGCTGCTCACTTGGCAGCCCAACATCCTGTAACAGATGTTCATGCTGTGGAACATGAAATTGAAGAAGAAAAAACCAAACAAGAAGAAGCTGCGGCTAAAGAAGATTACGAAGCAGCTTTGAAAGCAAAAGTTCGTATCGAAGAACTTGAAAAGAAAATTGAAAACCATACGGAAGACCATAAAGTAACAGCAACAATCAACGATGTGGCTGAATCAGTAGAACGGATGACGGGTATTCCAGTGTCTCAAATGGGTGCAACTGATATCGAACGTTTGAAAGATATGGGTCACCGTTTGCAAACTAAGGTTATCGGTCAAGATAAAGCCGTTGAAGCAGTGGCACGTGCTATCCGTCGGAACCGTGCAGGATTTGACGAAGGGAACCGTCCAATCGGTAGCTTCCTCTTTGTAGGTCCTACTGGTGTCGGTAAGACTGAGTTGGCTAAACAATTGGCTCTTGATATTTTCGGTACCAAAGATGCCATCATCCGTTTGGACATGTCAGAATACAGCGACCGCACAGCCGTTTCTAAATTGATTGGTACAACAGCTGGTTATGTTGGTTACGATGACAACAGCAATACCTTGACAGAACGTGTTCGCCGTAACCCATACTCAATCGTCCTTCTCGACGAAATTGAAAAGGCAGATCCTCAAGTGATCACCCTTCTCCTTCAAGTCTTGGATGATGGTCGTTTGACAGATGGTCAAGGGAACACGGTCAACTTCAAGAACACTGTGATTATCGCCACTTCAAACGCTGGCTTTGGTTACGAAGCCAACTTGACAGAAGATGCGGATAAACCAGAACTCATGGATCGTTTGAAACCTTACTTCCGTCCAGAATTCTTGAACCGTTTCAACGCTGTCATTGAATTCTCACACTTGAGCAAGGAAGATCTTTCTAAGATTGTTGATTTGATGTTGGTAGATGTCAATAAGACCCTTTCTAAGAAAGAAATCGACTTGGCAGTGAGCGATGCAGCTAAAGAATACATGACTGAAGAAGGTTATGATGAAGTGATGGGTGTTCGTCCACTCCGTCGGGTAGTTGAACAACAAATCCGTGACAAAGTCACAGACTTCCACTTGGATAACTTGGATGCTAAAACATCTCGAAGCTGACATGGAAGATGGTGTCCTTGTGATCAGAGAAAAAGACACAAAGAAGGAAGAAAAACACTGATAAACAAGCAAATTAAGGCGAATTAGTTTGTGAAAAAAATAGAGACTGCTATAATATAGCGGTCTTTATTTTTTTTCTTCCCACCTGGGGAAATTATTCGCCGTATGAGGCGAAAAAAATACCCTATTTGGGCTAAAAAAACATCAATAATTAGTGAAATTAATCCAATTTGAGCAAAAATTATTAATAAATAAAGAAAAATAAGTATATAATCTATACAAGAATAAAATTTGAGGAATGGAAGTAAGATGAGCAATACAATTGATATCTACTCAACTCCCGAATACAGAAAAAGTGGAAGCCGTTGTTCAACTGATGGTTGACGGTCGCTTGACGAGCTATCGTGTCGCAACTGAAACAAACATCAGCAAAAATGAGCTTGGCGACTTTGACGAAGGAACGAGTAAAATCAAAAATATTACCTATCAAACGGCTTTTGGCCTTGATTGATTGGTATGATGAGAATCATGAAAAGTATGGCATTACGATTGACTAGTCAGTAGCCCACTTTTCGTGGTTTTTTTCTTTTTCATCAAAACTTGCCTCCTCTCTGAGACTGGAGTCTGATTTTACTTGAAGAGGATGGGAAAAACTTGAAAAAGACAGGCGAAATTTGATATAGTATAGCATATATGAAAAATTAAAGGAGAAACATATGCAAGGCGGAAGTTTGCTAATTATGCTCGTTCTTATGGTCGGTTTGATGTACTTCATGAGCCGTAGCCAAAAGAAACAGTACCAAAAACGGATGGAAAGTTTGAATAAACTTCAAAAAGGAAATGAAGTCATCACGATTGGTGGCTTGTACGGAACCATCGATGAAGTCGACACAGACCGCAAGACCGTTGTCTTGGATGTTGATGGTGTCTACCTGACCTTTGAATTGGGAGCGATCAAAACAGTTCTTCCTGTATCAGAAGGAATCTCAGCTACTGCTACAGAAGGCGCTAGCTCAGATGCCGATTCAGCCATCGAAGAATAATCATCAAAGAAGAGGCAAAGGCCTCTTTTTTGGTGGGCAAATAGGACGATGTGATGAAGGAAAGCCTTGCTGGTTCAAAAAAGAGGCCAGAGTCCCTATTTTATGGGGATTTATGGTATAATGAAGCGATAAATATTGAAATAGGTAGAAAAACATGTTTCGTTTTAAGAAAAAAGAAAAAATCGAGATACCTTTAGAAGTCCCGAAACACATTGGGATCATTATGGATGGCAATGGTCGCTGGGCGAAAAAGCGGATGCAACCGCGCGTCTTCGGTCATAAGGCGGGGATGGAAGCTCTCCAAGAAGTGACGATTGCAGCAAAAAATATGGGGGTTCAGGTCTTGACTGTCTATGCCTTTTCTACGGAAACTGGACACGCCCTGAAGATGAAGTCAAGTTCATCATGCACTTGCCGGTCGAGTTTTATGATCGTTTCGTCCCCGAATTGCATCGCAACAATGTCAAGATTCAAATGATCGGTGATACCAAGAAATTACCCAAAGAAACGCTGGAGGCTTTGGAAAGAGCAGAAGCGATGACCCATCTCAATACAGGCTTGATCCTGAATTTCGCGCTCAATTATGGTGGACGTGCTGAGATCACCCAGGCCGTGAAGCAGATCGCCCAAGAAGTCTTGGATGCGAAGTTTAGCCCAGAAGATATCACAGAAGAGATGATCGCTGATTCTCTCTATACCGAGAGTTTGCCACGTGTCCTAAGGGATCCGGATTTGATTATTCGTACCAGCGGAGAGATCCGTTTGAGTAATTTCCTTCCTTGGCAGGCTGCTTACAGTGAGTTGTATTTCACAGATGTGATGTGGCCAGATTTTGGAGAGGAAGCACTACGAAGTGCCATAGTAGAATATAGCCATCGCCATCGGAGATTTGGTGGTGTTTAGGAGAAGATGATGACGAAAGATTTACAAAAACGTGTGATTTTTGGAGGAATTGCCCTGCTCTTTTTCATTCCAACAGTAATGGTTGGAGGGGTGTTCTTCCAGATTGTGATTGGCTTGATCGCCATGCTAGGGGTTCATGAATTGCTCAAGATGAAGGGGCTTGAGACAGCGACCTTTGAAGGAGCGCTGGCCATGTTAGCGGCCTTCGTCCTGACGTTGCCGATCGAGGACTACCTCCCTTACCTTCCAGCAGATGGCAATATGATTGCCTATGGTTTGGTTGTCTTGATTCTCATGGGGACAACTGTTCTTGCTCAGAATTACAATTATGAAGATGTGGTCTACCCCATTGCGTCTAGCTTTTATGTTGGACTTGGTTTCCATTCCTTAGTAGATGCGCGAATCGCTGGTATTGATAAGGTTTTGTTAGCCCTCTTTATTGTCTGGGCTACAGATTCAGGTGCTTATCTGGTAGGAAGTCGGTTTGGGAAACGCAAGCTTATGCCTGCGGTTTCTCCTAATAAAACGATTGAAGGCAGTCTTGGGGGAATCTTGTCTGCAGTTGCGGTAACTGTGATCTATATGATCGTGGATCGTTCTGTGGCGGGTGGACATGGTTTTCTTGCGATGATCTTCTTTACCATCCTCTTTAGTATTGCAGGTCAGTTTGGAGATCTGGTAGAGAGTGCGATTAAACGCCACTTCGGTGTGAAAGATTCTGGGAAATTTATTCCAGGACATGGTGGTGTTCTAGACCGCTTTGATAGTTTGATTTTTGTCTTTCCCTTGATGCATTTCTTGGGCTTGTTCTAAGACAGAAGAGATAGAAAGGAAACCACGTATAGAACGATGCAGTTTATTGCCTTTATTGTTATTTTTGGAGTGATCGTTCTCGTTCACGAGTTTGGTCATTTCTATTTTGCAAAAAAATCGGGCATCCTGGTGCGAGAATTCTCGATCGGGATGGGTCCAAAGATCTTTGCCCATATTGGTCAAGATGGAACAGCCTATACGATTCGCATTCTACCTTTAGTGGCTATGTGCGTATGGCTGGCTGGGGTGAGGACACAACGGAGATTAAAACCGGAACGCCTGTCAGCTTGACGCTAAATGAGGCTGGTAAGGTCGTCCGGATCAATCTTTCAGGAAAGAATCTGGATCAGACAGCCCTTCCCATGAATGTTACCCAGTTTGACTTTGAAGATAAATTAGAAATCACGGGCTTGGTTCTCGATGAGACCAAGACTTATGATGTCGATCATGATGCGACTATTGTTGAGGAAGATGGGACAGAAGTGCGGATTGCGCCGAGAGATGTTCAGTATCAGAATGCCAGTATTTGGGGACGGTTGATCACCAACTTTGCGGGTCCTATGAACAACTTTATCCTCAGTATTGTCGTCTATTCACTCTTAGCCTTTATGCGCGGTGGTGCGATTGACTACTACAGCAACAATGTTCAGGTGGCACCCGATGGGGCGCTAGCTAAGGTTGGTGTTAAAAGCAATGTTCAGATCCTTCAAGTCAATAACGATACCGTTAGCAACTGGGATGAGCTGACAGATGCTGTCGAAAAAGCAACCAAGGACAGCAAGACGGCTCCTGAATTGACCCTGAAGGTCAAAGCAGACGGCCAAGAAAAAGAAGTCAAAGTGAAGCCAACCAAGTCAGGGAATCGTTATTATCTGGGTGTGACAAACGGCCTCAAGACGGGATTTGTGGATAAACTCTTGTCTGGTTTTACAGATACCTGGAATACAGCGACACGGATTTTGGGAGCTTTGAAAGATATCATTTTCCACTTTAGTCTCAATAAACTGGGTGGTCCGGTCGCTATCTACAATGCCAGCTCACAAGCTGCTCAATTAGGGATTCCGGCAGTCTTGTCTCTTATGGCCATGCTCTCTATTAATATTGGGATCTTCAATCTAATCCCGATTCCGGCTTTGGATGGCGGGAAAATCTTGATCAATTTGATCGAGGTCGTCCGGAGAAAGCCACTGAAACAAGAAGTAGAAACCTATATGACGCTTGCAGGTGTAGCTGTAATGGTTATTTTGATGATTGCTGTCACCTGGAATGATATTATGAAATTATTTTTGAAATAGAAAAGGATATTGTCCATGAAACAAAGTAAAATGTTGATTCCAACGCTTCGCGAAATGCCAAGCGATGCTCAAGTCATTAGCCATGCTTTGATGTTGCGTGCAGGTTATGTTCGCCAAGTCTCAGCTGGTGTCTATTCTTATCTGCCATTAGCAAATCGAGTGATTGAAAAAGCAAAAGGCATCATGCGCCAAGAATTTGAAAAAATTGGAGCAGTAGAAATGCTAGCTCCAGCCCTTTTGAGTGCGGATCTCTGGCGTGAATCTGGTCGTTACGAAACTTACGGGGAAGACCTTTATAAGTTGAAAAACCGTGAAGGCTCTGACTTTATCTTGGGTCCAACTCACGAAGAAACCTTTACCGCTATTGTGCGCGACTCAGTAAAATCTTACAAACAATTGCCGTTGAATCTCTACCAAATTCAACCAAAATACCGCGATGAAAAACGCCCACGGAACGGTCTTCTTCGGACCCGTGAATTCATCATGAAAGATGGTTACAGTTTCCATGCCAACTACGATAGCTTGGACGTTACTTATGATGAATACAAGGCAGCTTATGAGCGGATCTTCACACGCAGTGGCATCGACTACAAAGCCATCATCGGTGATGGTGGTGCTATGGGCGGAAAGATAGCCAAGAGTTTATGGCTGTTACGCCTGCTCGTACGGACTTGGACCGTTGGGTTGTTTTAGACAAATCAGTAGCTTCCTTTGATGAGATCCCAGCAGAAGTCCAAGAAGAAATCAAAGCAGAATTGCTCAAATGGATGGTCTCTGGTGAAGATACCATTGCCTATTCAAGTGAATCAACCTATGCTGCGAACTTGGAAATGGCTACTAACGAATACAAGCCAAGTAACCGTGTCGTAGCGGAAGAAGAAGTGAAGCGCGTGGAAACACCAGGTGTCAAATCGATTGATGAAGTAGCTGCATTCTTGAATGTGCCAGAAGGAGCTACTATCAAGACTTTGGTTTACATTGCAGATGGTGAGCCTGTTGTTGCCCTTCTCGTAGGTAATGATCAGCTCAATGAAGTGAAGTTGAAAAACCACCTCGGCGCAGATTTCTTTGAACCTGCAACCGAAGTGGAAGTGAAAGAATTATTAGGAGCAGATTTTGGCTCTCTCGGTCCAGTAGATCTTCCTGAAAATGTTAAGATTGTCGCAGACCGCAAGGTCCAAGACAGCCGCAATGCAGTAGTCGGTGCCAATGAAACAGGCTACCACTTGACTGGTGTCAACCCAGGACGTGACTTTACTGCAGAATACGTCGATATCCGTGAAGTTCGTGAAGGCGAAATCTCACCAGACGGGAAAGGGGTCTTGAACTTTGCACGTGGGATCGAAATCGGTCACATTTTCAAACTCGGCACACGCTACTCCGCTAGCATGGGAGCAGATGTCTTGGACGAAAACGGTCGTGCGGTTCCAATCATCATGGGCTGTTACGGTATCGGTGTCAGCCGTCTTCTTTCAGCCGTTATGGAGCAACATGCTCGCCTCTTTGTCAATAAGACTCCAAAAGGGGAGTACCGTTACGCTTGGGGAATTAACTTCCCTAAAGAATTGGCGCCATTTGATGTGCATTTGATTCCAGTCAATGTCAAGGATGAAGCGAGTCTTGCTTTGACCGATCGGATCGAAGAAGCCTTGGTGAATAAAGGCTATGAAGTCTTGGTGGATGACCGAAATGAACGCGCTGGTGTCAAATTCAGCGATAGTGATTTGATTGGACTTCCAATCCGCGTAACAGTTGGTAAAAAAGCAGCTGAAGGTATCGTTGAAGTGAAAATCAAAGCGACAGGAGATACCATCGAAGTTCATGCGGACAATCTCCTTGAAACTCTTTCAATCTTGAACAAATAAGAAAGAGCTTTCTGAGCCCTCACCAGTGTGGTGATGAAACTCAGGAAGCTCTTTTTATTTTTCTTCTTTGAGACCTTGATCTTTGAAATAGGTAAAGAGATCTTGAGGTTTGCCATTGAGGTATTTCTTGAACTCGGCTCTTTCTTCCTCCCCCTTGATCTCCGTAGATGGTAGCAAACTCATCTTTCTTGATTTTTGAGAAGTCAGCTTGTAAGACTTTAGCATAGGATTGTTTATCTTTTGAAATTTGAATGCGGAAGCTAAGTCCAGGCTTACCATTTAAGGTTTTATAGATATCGCTATGTTCTAATTCTTCTTGGTAGATTTCCTTTAATTCAGGAAGATCCATGTCTTGCAAATCTGAGGAAATGGGTTCAAAACTAAGGAAAGTAAAAGAGACAATTTCCTCATTCTTGTAGCCAATTTGAATTTTGTTTTGGTGGTGATCGCCGAGGTCACTAACAAAGGTCTTGGTTTGGACTTGCTCCTTTTTGGTTTGAGTGGCTTCTTGCTTGGAAGAAGCGGCAGTAGTTCCTTTACCTTGTTGGCCTTGGCTACAAGCGGTAAGAGCTAGCAGACAGACAGAGGCAAGTAGAAATTTTTCATATATACTCCTTATAGGTTAATGGTGTTCGATCTTGTATGAAACAAGCTTTGAACAGGTTTCATTATACCATAAAAGTTTTAAAAAATGAAAAAAATATACAAAAAAATCTTCAAAATTTGCTTTTTAAAAAAACACCTAAAATCAACAATTTTTTTATCTATGTGTTGAGTTAATATAAAAAGGACAGAGTGTCTTCTTTTTCTTCTCAGAAATAATACTAGTTGGAGACTACTGGGGCAAGGAATTCAGAAAATATATTACAGATTTATGACAAAATGTTACACAATTGTAACAAAGTTACAATGTTTTATCAGTTAGCCCTCTAAACTTGACATTCTGGCAATATTTCATTAAGATATTTTTTTAAGTAAATAATACAAACAGGGAGCAAAAAGGTAAAAATATACAGTTATCTGGCATTTTTACTAATTCGTACTAAAATGTATTGTTTATGAAAAAAATATAAGGGTATCAGCCCAAAAAGGAGAAAACATATGGCTCAAATTAAATTAACTCCAGAAGAACTACGTCAATCAGCACAACGCTATGCACAAGGTTCTCAAGAAATCGATCAAATCCTTAACACTTTGACTCATGAACAACAAGTCATCGACGCAAACTGGGATGGATCTGCATTTGATAGCTTTGAAGCACAATTCAACGAATTGTCTCCAAAAATCAAACAATTCGCTCAATTGTTGGAAGACATCAACGCTCAATTGATCAAAGTTGCTGATATCGTTGAACAAACTGACCAAGATATCGCTGCACAAATCCACTAAGATAGTCTTGGAGGTGATCTTACTTCTGTAGGGTAGATCACCCTTTTTGTCTTTTGATATATAGAAAATAGGGGTTAGATTCTTAATTCCTAACCCCTATTTTGTATCTATGAATTAGAAAAAGGAAAAGGTATGGAAGTTAAAAATAAAAAATGGTTAAAATACATCGGTCAGAGTGCGGTTGTGCTCCTTTTGATGGGATCTGTCGTAGGTCTTTATACGACGGTTCAAAAGGACCAAAAGCAAAACGAAGCCAAGACCGTGCAAACGACAGAAAACACCAAGCTCAACATTGCGGTTGTCAATGAAGACAAGGCGGTCAAGCTGAATGATAAAGAATACAACCTTGGGGCTAGCTATGTAAAGAATATCGAGCGGGATAATTCGCAAAACTGGTCTGTACTCCCTCGTGGAGCTGCTGAGTCAGGGCTTGCAGATGGCAAGTACCAGTTGATGATTGTCATTCCAAGTGACTTCTCAGAAAAGGTCTTGGAAGTGAACGCGGTTAATGCAGAGAAGACCACGGTGACATATAAGGTCAATGCAGCTGGGAATTCTCAGGTTGAAAACGAGGCCAATAAAGTCGCTAAAGATATCGTTTCAGACTTGAATAGCCAATTGGTTGATATGTATATGGTCAGCATTTTGAGCAATCTTTATACAGCTCAGAAGAACGTGGAGACAAGTAATAAAATCCAATCGACCAACATTGGTTCATACCGAAGCAACTTGCTGGATTCGGCCTTGGATTCCAAGAATATCTTCCCAAGTCTCTATAGCTTGTCTACGTCTTCTGTCGAGTCGAACAATGCCTTGAAGACAGTCCTTGAGTCTTATACACAGGCTTTTGATCAATTGACCCAATCTCAGGATCAGTACGGTCAAAACTTCGACACATTGATCAAACAACGCTCTGAGGACAAGATCAGCCATGAAGAGTTCATGAACCAGCTGATGTCTATGAACCAGTCTGTTGTCAGTGAAAAGACCCAAGAGTTGTATAAGAATCTACAACAAACCAAGAAGCAATTACCAAACAATTGAGTCAACCAACTGAAATAGAAGGAGATGCTTCAGGTACCAAGACTTATGCAGGCTTGACAAAAGATGTGAATGATCGTGTGGCAGACCTCGAAAAAGGGATCAAGGCAGAACGCGACAAATTAGATGAGCACGAAAAGAACATCGAGTCTTCTGTAAAAACGAAGATCCTTGACTACTATGGTCTAAAAGAAGGAGACAAAGTCACTCTTCGTACCTTGCTTGGAAAACCAAAAATCGAAACTATCAGCAAGGCTCGAGATAAAGCGGATGAAGATATTCGTAACGCAATTGAAAAACTTCCGTCTTTAGATCCAGCTAGTCTGAATCTGAATAAGTATGGAAATCTCAACGCAGCGATTGATTTTGATAGTGCTTTTGCTGGAACGAAGGCGCAAGCAAAAGGGAATGCCGATGAATTAAAACGATTGGCTGCAGAAGTGGATGCCAAATTAACGGCAGTTGCGGATGTTCTTAATGCTAAATCTGGAAAACAAAAAGTTAGTATTCATGTCCCTGCAGGGGTCAAGGTTGATACTTGGACCTATGATGGACAGACTTATGCAGGCAGTGGTGAGCAGGAAGTCGAACTGAAAGATGGCAAACAAATTCAAATTCACCTTGTTGAAGATGGAGGAGCTATGCCAAGCGCGATTGATGTTGAAGTCCTTGTGAATGGGGTTTCTTCAACCAGTGTGACCGTATCTGCAGAAGATTTGAAAACAGCGGTTGCTAACTATGCATCGAAAGCTAGTGAAATCGCCTTGGATTATCAACGCGCAGGAGCATTGATCGATGCCTACTATCCAAAAGATGAAAAGGGAGATCGTCATTCGCTCTATGATCCAATCGAAGATATGGATTTGACAAACGCTTTGGTCGACATCGTGAAGGCTGCTGTTTCAAGTAACATAAAGGACTACCGTAAGAGTATTGAAACGGATGAATCTGGGGATGCAACGAAGAGTGTGAAAGCCCAGTTAGATGGTACACTCCAACAGTTGCAAGACTTGGGACCACAATTGCAGGCCAATCTTCAAGCAATCGAAAACACCAACAAGGATCTAACCCAAAATATCAACGATCAATTGACGCAATATGCAGAGCTTCAAAAAAACGTTTAGAAGAGATCTCAAAATCACAAGAAACAGTGACACAGGCTCAAACCAAGACCGATGCAGATTTGTCAGCCCTTGGTTCTGAATACACGTCATTATTGAGCTCGACAGAAGGCGTTAAGAGCTCGTCTCGTAGCAATGTAGAAGCGGCTAACTCTACCAATGAAATCTTTAGTCAATTGAACAAAGAATTGGAAAAAAGCTCAAGGCAATACAGAGAAATTGTCTAGCAATGCAGAGAGCTTGATGGGTGAATTCGACAAGGAATTGTCTGAAAACGGGAACTTCGTCGAAGCCTTTCGTAAAGTCTTCAACAATGCCTATGAAAACGGAGTACCGAATGAAGTCTTGCTCGACTTCTTGTCAAATCCAGTTGCAGAGAAATCGTCTTCTGTGAAAGCGACCATCAACGTCTACCGTCCATTTATCTGGATCTTTATGTTGGAAGTCTTGAGCCTCTTCACAGCTTATCTCTTTGCGACTCAACCAATCATTCGCAAGGTTAAGGATCGTTTCAAACTCGATCGTTTGCAAGAATCAGATCTCTTGTCTGTCGGTGTTCTTGTGGGACTTTCTCTCATCCTTGGACTAGTGATCGGAATGATTTCAAGTATTCAACTCTCTGTTGGTCGTGAATATGTACCTTCATGGGTATTCTTAGCGGTTCTAGCAAGCTTTGTCTTGGTACAACTGCAATACCTCCTCTTGAAACACTTCCGTGTGATCGGAATGGGACTAGCCTTCTTCATGTTGATCAGCTATGTCTACCTATCAAGTGCGATCGGAACGACCGCGACCTTGTCAGGCCTTCCAGCACTGGTGAAAAATGTCAACCTCCTTTCTATTTTAGAAGGACAGTTTGCGGGTTACTTTGATGGACAAACAGCCGGTATCGGCGTCTTCTTCGGATTGTTGGTCTTCTTCGGACTTTTGGCGGTTGCCAATATCTTCATTCCAAAGAAGTTTACTCAAACAAAGGAAATTGAATCAAGCTTATGAAAAAAATGATGTATCTTCTCTTTGTCCTTAGTCTCATTCCAGTAGTTGCTGTTTCTGCAGATGATTTTATTGATAATCGTCTGCAGGTCAACAACTCACGTCTTGAGACCGAGCAGGAAAAGACACTTGGGGGCCAATTGGATGCGACTGAGTCTCTTTTCAATGAGAAGGATCAGAAAAAATTAGCAGATGAAAAACGCAAGCAAGAGAAACAATTGACCGATTCTGACGGCCAGTTGTTTTCTGCTATAAAGGGAAAGAAAAAAACAGGGCCTGAAGCGGACCTGTTCCAGCCTGAAAATCAAATTATCTAAATTCGAGTCCAATGTGGAGGACAATTCGGCTAGCCTGTCGGATTTTATTCCAGCCTTGCAAATGCTGGCTTGGAGTGCCCTTCTCTTTGGGATTGCTGGCTATATTTCCTATCGAATCTATAGAAAAGAGGCCTAAATGGACCAACATATCAATGTCACCTTCCGTATGAATGGTGCAAGCCATGACCTCCGAATCCCAACACGGATGGAGGTGCGACGCTTGATTCGGGAATTGGATCAGATCTTTGGGTCTGCCATGGAGCCTAGAAGCAAGTATCAGTTGCGCGTGGTAAATAAGGGCATCTTGCTAGATGAAGGCAAGGTGGTACAAGAGTATCCGATCACGAGTGGTGATCTGATCGAGATTGAGGAGTGGTAAGGTGAAAGAAGAACAATTTTACACTGGAAGAACAAGTCTTCCGTTTTGAAAAAGAAGAAACAAGCTGGCGGCTGGACCTTAAGCGTTCAGAAGTGGATAGCCAGGATTTACGCAATTTATGGATTTTGGATCTCCATCATCCCTTGTTTTTAGAGCAGAGCATGACAGCGGATCAAGACCAGATTCATCTGACCTATCAGACGGATGCGCTAGGCTTGAGTGCTGAAGAAATCCAAGAATTACCAGTATCAGACCGTCTGCGTCTAGCCATCAATGTCTTGGATTTGGCGCCGGCCTTGGAGCTTCCAGTGACCTTTATGTTGCATCCTATCAATTTGTTTGTGACCAAGGATGCGCAAGTCAAGATCGCTTATCGCGGGGTTCCGGGAATGATGGTGCCACGCAAGTGGGATCAGGTTGAATTCTTGCGTCAGGCCAAGTGCTATGCGGTCACTCTTTTTGGGGACTGGGATTTCATGGAGCTCTATCAAGGGACACTCGAATTAGAAGATCTGCCAGATTTCTTGGTGGAAATCCGTGATGCCGCTAGCTTAGAAGAGATGAATGCTCTTCTAGAGAAAGCCTACCAAGAACGCAAGGAAGAGGAAGAAAAGACCTTGACCTTGGTTTCAAGTCGTCAACACCGAATCTTTAAGTTGGCAACAGTGTGGCTTTCAGCTGTAGTGGCCCTCTTACTCTTGCCCTTGATCTATTTGGTCTTTTTCCAAGCCCCCCTTTAAAGAAAAGTTGCTTCAAGCGGATACTGCTTTTCTTAAAGTAGACTACACCGGTGTGATCGATGAGTTGGAGGGAGTGGCTCCAAGCAGTCTTCCAACGACACAGAAATACGAGTTGGCGACGTCTTACTTGCAAGGCTTGAATTTCTCAGAGGACCAAAAGAAGGTCATCCTCAACAACGTCACGCTCAAATCAGACAGTCTCTATCTCCACTACTGGATCTATATCGGCCGTCATGACTTTACCCAAGCGCTGGATACAGCCAAGCGGATCGACGATTCAGACTTGATCATCTATGCCCTTCGTAAAGAAATCAAGGCGACACGTGATAGCGAAAAACTCTCTGGTGAACAGCGCGAGAAGAAACTCTCTGAGCTAGAGGGCGAATACAAGAAATACTGGGATGCCCGCTCTAAACTCTTGGAAGCAGAGACAGATGAAACCAAAGCTTCCACTAGCAGCTCAACAACGGCTTCGTCTACAGAAGGTTCCTCAACAGAAAGCTCGTCTTCTACAACTGCAAGCTCGACTGAGTCTAGCGACCACAAGGAGTAGTCTATGAAAAAACGTATCATACTCTATAAAAAAGGTTTTCGCTATGAGCTAGCGCTAGAAGAGGGAAAAACAGCGACTGTATCGAATCAAGAAACAGCTCAGTTGACCCTGGCTTCGCAAGAAATCCCCTTCATTTCCAATGGAGTCAAGGAGAAATCTTCTACCAGTATGGTGAAGATAAGGGCGTGCTTGAAAATAGCAAAATCCTTGGGGATGTGGTCTGCTACTTGGCGACAGGAGAAGTCCATACCTATGAACTGCTAGACAAGGAAGAAATTCTCGTAGCAGATGAAAAGGGTGCGGATGTGCGCTTGCACTATCCAGTGCGCTTTCTCCTTGTAAAAAAAGAGCAGACATGGACTTGCCAGCTCTTATCCGGAAAACTCTACCATAACCACAAACTCGTCAGTGAAACGACTTTTCCACTGGCCTTTGGGGATGAGCTTGCCATTGGAGATGTGACCTTTAAGCTCTATCCAGAAGAATTTGGTGTGGAAGGGACTGTCGAAGTAAGTCCTTATCTGGTGCCTCGCTTGCATTCGCGCTATGACTTCTACAAGGACTATCCAGAGTACCACCGGTCTCCGCGGATCATCTACCGGAGTTCGGAGGACAAGATCTTGATCAATCCTCCGGGAGCGGAGCCTCAAAAGCCATCGGATGAACTCTTGAAGCTGATCATGCCACCCCTCATCATGGTTGGGGTGACCCTCTTGATCACCATTTTCCAACCGCGGGGGCTCTATATCATCGCGACGGTATCCATGTCTGTGGTTAGTGTGATCTTTTCGGTCCAAGGCTTCTTCAAGAATCGTAAGAAATACAAAGAAGACAAGAAAGAGCGCGTGGAGCTCTACCATCTCTATCTCAAAGACAAGGCCAAGGACTTGGAACAGCTATCTCGTAAGCAGAGAGAAGGCATGTTTTACCATTTCCCAGCGATTGAAGACTTGACCAAGATGGTCAAACGCTATGACTCGCGGATCTACGAAAAAACACCGCTTCATTTTGACTTTTTGGCCTATCGTTTGGGCTTGGGCAAGGTTCCAACAAGCTATGAGCTCAAATATGGTCAGGAAGAGCGCAGTGGGAAGAAAGATGCCTTGGAAGAAGAAGGCTATGCTCTTTTCCAAGCTCATCAAAAAATCGACAATCTTCCGATTGTAGCCAGCCTCAATCGGGGACCTGTCGGGTACGTCGGCCCTCGTCCCATCGTGCTAGAGCAGTTGCAACTCCTCGTTGCCCAATTGGCTGTCTTTCACTCTTACCATGATCTGACCATTATTCCGATCATTCCAGAAGAGGAAAAAGAAAGCTGGGATTGGGATGCGCTGGTTGCCTCATGCGACTCTGCAAGATATGAATGTCCGTAGCTTTGTCTACAATCAGCGGACACGCGATCAGGTCTTGAACAGTCTCAATCAGATCCTCAAGCTCCGCAAGGCGCAAAAAGAGGAAGAAAAAGCCAATGATACCAAGATCTTCCACCCTCACTATGTGGTCCTCATCACCGATGAAACCTTGATTTTGGACCATGTCATCATGGAGTTCTTCCGTGAGGATCCGACAGAGCTAGGCTGCTCTATTATCTATGTAGCAGATGTGCTCTCATCTCTTTCTGAAAATATCCAAACGGTTATCTCTATCAAGGACCGCAACCAAGGGCAATTGCTCTTGCAAGAAGGAGTTCTTCGTGAGCTCGACTTCCAATTGGATCACTTCCCTGAAGGCTATGACAAGGAAGCCATCTCGCGCGGCCTTGCCCCTCTCAAGCATATTCAACAGCTCAAGAGCTCAATTCCGGACTCTGTGACCTTCCTTGAAATGTACCAAGCGGAAACTTTCAGTGACCTCAAAGTCTTGAGTCGTTGGGAGAGCCATGCCCCCTTACCAAAGTTTGGCCGTGCCGATCGGTCTGCGCGGGAAGGACGATTTGGTCTACCTCAATCTCCATGAAAAAGCCCATGGACCACACGGTTTGATTGCAGGGACAACCGGTTCTGGTAAGTCTGAAACCATTCAGTCTTACATCCTGAGCCTTGCTGTCAACTTCCATCCACACGATGTGGCTTTCCTCCTCATCGACTACAAGGGTGGGGGAATGGCCAACCTCTTCAAGGATCTGCCTCACTTGCTTGGGACCATCACCAACTTGGATGGTGCCCAGTCTATGCGGGCCTTGGCCTCTATCAATGCGGAGATCCATCGTCGAGAACGCCTCTTTGGTCAATATGGGGTCAACCATATCAACCAATACCAAAAGAAATTTAAACTCGGTGAAGCAACAGAACCGCTTCCTCACCTCTTCTTGATTAGTGATGAGTTCGCCGAACTCAAGGTCAACCAACCAGACTTCATCAAGGAGTTGGTTTCTATCGCGCGTGTCGGGCGTTCCCTCGGGGTACACTTGATCCTTGCGACGCAAAAACCTTCTGGGGTCGTAGATGACCAGATCTGGTCCAACTCCCGCTTCAAGCTAGCCCTCAAGGTGGCAGACCGTGGAGACTCCATGGAGATGCTGCGGACGGCAGATGCGGCTGAGATCACCCAGACCGGTCGTGCCTACCTCCAAGTCGGCAACAACGAAGTCTATGAACTCTTCCAAACAGCTTGGTCAGGAGCAGACTACCAGCCTGAGAAGGACCAGCTAGGGATCGAAGACCATACCATCTATTTGATCAATGAACTGGGTCAATACGAAGTCCTCAACCAAGACCTCTCTGGTCTGGATATGGCAGAAGAAATCAAGGAAGTGCCAACAGAGCTGGATGTCATCGTGCAAGAAATCAACCACTTGCACCAACAAGAAGGCATCGCAGCCGTGGCCCAACCATGGTTGCCACCGCTCAAAGAGCGGATCACACTGGATGAGTTGGACAAGGTCGTGCCAATCGAGGCTTGGCAAAAACGGACAGCTCCAAGCGTCCTGATCGGGGTCGCCGATATCCCGCAAGCGCAAAAGCAAGAAGCAGTCGCTATCGATCTGTCAAAAGATGGGAATATCCTCCTTTACGGAAGTCCAGGTACAGGAAAGACCACTTTCCTTCAGACAGTTGCAATGGATCTGGCTCGCAAACAGAGTCCAGAAAATCTGACCATGTATCTGCTTGATTTCGGAACCAATGGTTTAGCGCCCTTGACTCAATTGCCACATGTGGCTGATAGTCTCTTGCTCGATCAGACGGAGAAAATCCAGAAATTTATCCGAATCATCAACCGCGAGTTGGATCGCCGCAAGAAACTCCTCTCTAAGCATGGTGTCGGCACCATCGCCCTCTACCGTGAAGTGACCGGTAAGCAAGAGCCAACCATGGTCATCCTCATGGATAGCTATGAGTCTATGAAGGACGAGCCTTATGAGACAGACCTCTTCAAGCTCTTCATGCGGATCTCCCGTGAAGGTCTCAGCATCGGTGTGCACTTGATCATCACAGCTAGCCGTCAGAACAACCTACGGGCTCAGCTCTATTCAAACTTCAAGCACCAGCTGACCTTGCTACAAAATGATATTTCTGAAGTCCGCGGTATCGTGGGAGCAACCCCACTGGCGTCTACGATGGAAGACATTAAGGGACGAGCCCTCATGAAACGTGACGAAGTCGATGTCGTCCAGTTCGCCCTACCAGTCGTAGGGGATAATGATATCCAAATCATCAACAACCTCCGCGACCAAGTCCAAAGCCTCAAAGAGATGTGGACAGGTCGCACCCCAGCAGGCATCCCAATGGTGCCAGATGAGTTGACGGAAGCAGCCTTCTATGGACGTGAGGATGTAAAAGAGTCTATGGAAAATCTAGAATTTCCAGTTGGACTTGACTTTGAAATGGTCAAAACGATCAAGATTCCATTTGATCGCTTGAAAAATCTGGTATTTATGGCGGACTCTCCAGAATCACTGGAAATCAGCAAAAACATTTGTTAAATACAGCACTTCAATTTGGATCAAAATTACATATTATGCTGGTGGATCCATTAGAAGAATGTGTTGCTTATAAGGATAAAGTTTCTACTTATATTAGTAGCAGTCAAGAAATTTCTGAAATTGCCAAACAATTAATCTATGAGGTTGATCGACGTCTTGAAAAAGATCTGTATTCAGATTGGCTGATCATGATGCCAACTCTTAAGGCAATTGTTGATCAAGGACTCACAGAAAAGGATCTACGCTATCTATTTGACCATGGACCACGAGTAGGTATGCATTTTGTAATAGGAAGTGAATATGCCTATCTTGGAAATAACATCAATGAGGTACCGAAATATCTCAAGGGCAATGCTCAATGGTTTATGATCGGTATGAGATTGATGGATCAAATGTTCCTAGATAAGCCTTATAATAATCGAGAAGCGCGTCTTGCTTCAGATGAAATCTACTTGCATGATCGCAAGCAAGCTATTAAACTTAAAATCACCAAGAATGGATAGGGAGGTAACTATATGACACCAATACAGAGTAGAGAAGAAGTCGCAAGTTCTATCGCTTCAGGAATAGCGAGTGCGGCAGGAAGTATAACATCAGCTGATACCGTCACATTAGATGGATCGAGTGAGTATCCAGGAAATAGTACAGCTGCAGAAAAAATTCCAGAGGAAGCCAACTATGCAGCCTCAATTAGTGGTGTGCTAAATGATTTTGTAGAATTGATTCATGGGGTTGCGGCAGAATTTGTAGCCATGGATAGTAATATTGCGTCCAACATCGATGCCAATACATCTAATTTACCAGAAACCAGTGCAGCTCCTGGTGAGAGCGGAGAGTTTGTACCAAATTCAGGATATTTTGCGGAATAATGAAACCAATCACCTTAGAAGAGATCGATAAAAAGAAGAAAAACATTGCTCAATCGCTCGATCAACTGAACCTAGAAAAAAGGAAAGTGGAACGAGCAGAGAAGGAAATGTTTGAACTACATCGACAAAGCTTAAAACCTCTTCGTCAGATCTTAACGCTTCCTATATCTTCCAAAGACTACCAAGTCTATGAAAATCTAATCGTGAGTATAGAAGGCATCGGAGCTATGGTTGAAGAATGGTCTGAAGGACGAAGAGCGGATATTAAGAAGCGAGAAAATCAGCTGGATGAGCAATTAAATGAACTCTACCACGCTAGAAAGAAACTATTAATAGAACAGGAGTCGAAAAAGTAATATGGTCAAAATGGTATTAAGTTCATCGGATGCACAAGGTCAGACCATGTCTTCCGTTGGAAAGACTAGAGTTGATGCTTATAATTCAGCGGTTAAAGCCCTCTCTAACTTCAATGGAGCGAGTGACTTGCAAGGGAGTGCCTATGATTCAGGGAAACAATACGGAGTGAGTGTGATTACGCCACTAATTAAAGGGGCGATCATGTATTCTGAGTACCTCAGTGAAGCTGTACCAAAACTCCCTTCAAAATATCGGTCAGAAGTTGGGGACGAAGATCTGGATTCAGCCGTACTTGAAAGTGAAATTCAAAGCCTCGAAAGTAGCATTAGTAGTCTTAGAGGTACTTTGCGAGCTATGGAAGGAAGTGATCATGCGGATAAGAGTCTCCTGCAAAATATATCTTCTCGTATGGATGGTTTAACGTCTCAAAAAAATGAGAAGATGGATAAACTTCGTAAACTAAATCTATTTGCGGGGAGTTCCAATGAAGTTTTCTCAGGAGAAGGGGAGGTTGGCCCGATTAACACTTTAATTCAAAGTATTCAAATTGGTTTAAGCCAAATTCAAGCAGAGTTTACAAATTTTAGTGGAACTTTTTATATGCCAAAGGAAACTTCTTGGATTACTGATATTTCTACTCAATGGGAAGAGCGTGAGAAAAAATCTCAACTAGATGAGGATTCCAAGAAAGCATTAGATAGACTTGAAAAGGATAAAAAAGAGGGTAAAATTTCAAATGATACCTATCAATCATTGCGAAGTGGAATTATAAGTGGTGGAGTTGCATTTCTTAATGAATTAGCAAAAAGTAAAGTTATAGAAAAGGGCGTTGAAGGTTTTGTGAAATTTGTTTGGAAAATTTTAGCTTATAATCCACAAAATACACAATATGGATTGGTGGGAGCAGTTGCAGGAGGTGGGACAACTACTATTCCAATCAATGTTAATCCTGCTTATAGTCAATTTGTTAGTGGTGTTGCCAAATACGGAGCACCAATAATTGGTGCGGCTATTGATTTCACAATGCAGGTTAATGATGGAGCAAATATAGTTGATGCAGGTATAAAGACAAGTGCCCATGTTGCGATTGGTGTTGGAGCAGCTAAATTAGGTTCAGCAATTGGAAGTGCACTGGTTCCAGGTGCAGGTACAGTTGTTGGTGGAGCAATTGGTTTTGTTGCAGGAGTAGCAGGGTCGATGCTCTTCGACTTCGTGTATGATAACAAAGATAAGATTGCAAAATTTGTAAAAGATTCTTCTGATGCAGTTGTTAATACTGTAAAAACAAAAATGAAAGAAGTGGGCGATGCAGTTTCTGGTTTCTTCAGTGGCTTAGGTTCAGTTTTTTCTTAGATAAGGATAATATTTTACAATGTTAGAAAAAAAAGAGAATCATAAACAATTAGTGAATTTGAGTAACTATAAAAATAAAACGGTCTATTATGATTTGAGGCTTAATAAACTTTATTTTTCATTACCTAAAGGTAGTTCTAAAAATCAACAATTTTATACTCTTTTTCTTATTTTAATAACACTGCCAATCGTTCGATTATTTAATAATATGGATATATTTGGTGTGTTTGTAATAAAATATTTAAGTTTGATATTATTTACATTAATTTCAATATTTTTTTAGGAAATTTTTTTGTAAAGTATCAGTATAGGAATTTAGACCTGTATCCGGCTTCTTTTAGTGATATTGAGTATTTAGAATATTTGCATTATGAAAAAGAAGAACTTAATGCTCGTTTTTTTGGATATTTCATTGCAGTTATCTTTAGTTTAGTAATTTCATTTGTAATTTATTTAATCATTGGAAATTTTTTTAAGTTTAATCATATATTCAGTATTATTATTTGTTATATATGTATGTTTTGCTAATCGTTTATATATGAGAAAAAAAGGTAGTAGATACCTTGTTAAAAAGAAATAAGTACCTAAATTAAAGATACTATAAATGTTTATTGTTTCTTAAGTAATATAATTAATTTTTAAAAAATTTTTAGAATAGTATTAAAAATTAAATGAAAGGAATCAGATAAATGAATGAAGTGTTGCCAATTGGAAGTATTGTCCAATTGAATAATGGAGAGGTGAAGTTAATGATAATAAATCGTTATCCACTTTACAATAACTATGGAGTGATAGGCTATTTTGATTATTCTGGTTGTGTATACCCTAATGGTAGTTTAGATAATCAGGCATATTTTTTTAACGAAGAAAACATAGCTAAAGTCTGGTTTAAAGGTTATATTGACGAATCCGAAGAGTTACTTCAACAGAAATTCAAAAAGGAAAAAGATAATATTAATTATCCTCGACTAAGTCTTGATGAATAATACTGATAGATTAAAAAAATAATAAAATTGAAATAAGATAAAGAAATAGTTATATCGTATATTGAAAGAGACAAATAGTAGAACAGGAATTGAATTGATAATATGGTCAAAATGGTATTAAGTTCATCGGATGCACAAGGTCAGACCATGTCTTCCGTTGGAAAGGCTAGAATCGATGCTTACAACTCAGCGGTTAAAGCCCTCTCTAACTTCAATGGAACGGGTGACTTGCAAGGGAATGCCTATGATTCAGGGAAAAAATACGGAGTGAGTGTGATTACGCCTCTAATTAAAGGGGCGATCATGTATTCTGAGTATCTTAGTGAAGCTGTACCCAAACTCCCCTCAAAGTATCGGTCAGAAGTTGGGGACGAAGATCTGGATTCAGCCGTACTTGAAAGTGAAATTCAAAGCCTTGAAAGTAGCATTAGTAGTCTTAGAGGTAGTTTACGTGCTATGGAAGGAAGTGATCATGCGGATAAGAGTCTCCTGCAAAATATATCTTCTCGTATGGATGGTTTAACGTCTCAAAAAAATGAGAAGATGGATAAATTGCGTAAATTGAATCTATTTGCAGGAAGTTCCAATGAAGTTTTTGAAGGCGATGCTAAAAAGAGCATGGACACAGTGGTGAAGAATCTGGCATCTGGATTGAATATGATACAGGGAGATTTCGCGAGCTTCGGTGGGACATTCCCCAAACATTCTGGAAAAACATTGGACTGGGCTAAAAGTATCGAAGGCGAATGGGATAAGAAAGCTAAGATTGATGAAGATTATCAGAAGGTTCTTGAAAAAGCAAATCAAGGTAAAGAACTATCTGATGATGATGTGAAGAAGATCGAGGCGTATAAGAAGCGATACTCGAATAGAGATATACCAGAGACAGTTCAAGTGGCTGTTGATAAGCATAAACAGGCTATTGAAGATAAAAAGTTAAACGCAGCAGCTAAAGAAATGTCAGAAAAGGAAGGGATTCCTTATGAGGAGGCTATAGAGCTAGTAGGTTCTACAGCCGCAGAAGAACTTACCTCATCGCAACTTGAAAAAATTAAAGTTTATTATCCAAAACTCGCAGAATATATTCAATACTTTGCAAACAGATAAAATGGGTAATGTAAATATATCTATGAATTCAAACGTAAAAGGTTATACTAATGATGTAGTAAAAGAGACAACTAAAAGTTTCCTTAAACGTTTGGCTTCAGAGGTAGACATTCCAGTACCAGGAACTAATTCGTCTGTTGGAATTTCAGCAGTAAGTTCGGCATTTATAGGCTATGATTATTATAATAATTTGCAAAAAGAGAATGCGGGACGTGCCTTTATGCATACGGCAGCCACAACTACAGCTACAGCAGTAGGGGTTGATATGCTAACTACTGGTTTGATTTATACAAGTGCAGGATCAGGATACTTAGCTGGTACTGCTACAATTTTGGCTTCAAATCCTGTTGGCTGGTCTATTGCAGCGGGTATTGGAGTTGGACTTGTTGTTGGCTATGCTTATGATAGCAACTTCTTGGGTATCAAAACGATAGCAAATGATTTTGGTGACAGTCTTAATAAGGGATTAAAAAATGTTGGAAATGCAATTGATTCAAGTTTCAAATCTGTACAGAAAATTTTTGGGTGGTAATTTTGGAATTAAAATTTAAGTATTCGAATATAGCAGTTTTTAGAATCGTTGAGTATAACAATAAAAAATTCATTTTAGATTCTACTTCGATAAAAGGGAAATCCTATTTCTTGGGTTGGCTTCCTAAGAAAGTTACTGCAAATATGGTTGAGTTATCTCCTTCCAATGATAGTTTTGAAATAAAATCTAAAACTCGGTTAGGAACATCTACTGTAGCCATTATGGTTCAACCACTGGTTGGTATTTCTTATAGGTTCATGAAACAGGCGTTTATTAACTGGGGAGTCAGTCAACAAATTATTTTAAAATTGGGGATATTTGCTTTCTCAATGCTTTTGTCTTATCTAATGGCCGTTTGGTATGGAAAAAGTGCCAAACGGACATTTGACTCGAGAATTCCTAAAGAAAGCAAATCATACTGTCTTGTTTTTGAACCAAAAGGAAAACGAATGTTTGATTGGTATATCACAATAATAGCTAATATTGTTTGTTTGAGTTTTTTTATAGGAACTAATAATGGAACTGAAGGAGCATTATTAATTGTGAATGGTATTATATCGTGGTTTGGTTTTGTGTTTATGAGGATGCCACAAATCCCAGAGTACTATAAGACTCTAGTATTAAATGAAATTAAAGAATTGTAATATAAGTATATATTTAAAAAAATATTTTTTTGGAAAAATAAATTATAGATCTAGGAGAAAAAATGTCAATATTACCGATTGGAACAATTGTATACTTAAAAGAAGGAAGTCAAAAACTCATGATTCTTAATAGGGGTGTGACTATTGATCAAAATGGGGAAAGTGTTCTTTTTGATTATTCTGCAGCCTTTTACCCAATAGGATTAAATCCAGAACAGTTATTCTATTTTAATCGTGAAGATGTGGATAAAGTTGTATATCCTGGTTATAGCGATGAAGAAGAGGAGCGATTTGCTGAAATCTATCAACGTTGGCTTGATGAGAACTCGGAGACTATTAAAAAAGGTGTAACGAAATCTAAATAACACGATAGAATTTTATCATCAATGGTTTATACTGAAAATTTATAACTATTAATTTTAGAGAGAACCACGGTTCTCTCTTTTTCATCCACAACTTTCCCCACCTAGTAACTAACTTGCTCTTCAAACTAATTTTCGGTATGAATAGTAGAAAATATTCTTAAATCTAACTCAATCATAAAAGAAGGAAAATAATCCATGAAAAAGATGCTACTATTACTGGCGAGTGTGCTTGTTTTAACAGCCTGCACTCAGCCGAAAAAAGAGGCCAAGGAGGCAACCGCAAGCAAAACGGAGCAAACTACAAAGGCTTCCTCGTCTGCTAAAGAGGAAAAGGGGTTGAAATTTGTAGTCGCGCCTCAATTCGAAGGAAAGACATCAGAATTGATGGAACTGGGGAAAAAGTTAGTTAAAGAGCATTCGGAAGTTGGCGATCAAGGGGATATCACTGTGTATTATACAGGGAACACCTATACTGTAGAGCAACAAGAATATGCAGTATTTATGTTGGTCAATAAAACTACAACGAATATTGACCATGATGCGACCTTTAAAATTAGCTGGAGTTATGATGGGTAATCTGTTTACCAAGATCAAGTGGTCCAGTATAGTCTATCGAATAATCCTAAGTTACCGACCCAATCAGCGACTCTCTTGTTGCTTCCTTTGACGAGTGAACAAAACTCGATCGTAGAGAAGATATCGGATGAAACGAAGATGAGTCTGAGTATCACAGACATTATAATGAAGTAGGTGATGGGGATGCCTGATATCAGAATACTTCTAGTTATTGCTGTGGCTGTTATTGGATTTCCTTTGTTTGCCGTACTCTTTTTTGGACACTTTTATAGAAGAGAAGTTAGGGATTAAGACCCTCTCGTCAAAGAGCGTTGAGGGAGTGGTAGTTGGCTATAAGCGGGCACAAATTGTAGCGGCTCCAATTGTAGAATATAGAGTGGATGGTCAGACCTATCGAAATAGCCTGAAATATTATTGGGTGGTGCGGGCAACACTTCCTTGGAAAACGAATCAAGCGGCTAGCGACATCGATTTGATGGCGCAAAGGATAACCATCTACACCAATTCTACAGTCTCAAAGGGCAATCTTTTTCAAGATGCTTTTCCACTGGGATTGACCATGACGGTCTGGTATAATCCAGCCTGTCCAAAAGAATCATACGTTGAACGCTATGGTGGGCTAGACAGGCTTTTTAAACGGCAGATGTGGATTGGAATCTGGATGTTAATTTTATTGCCTATTTTAGCAGTTGTGTCCATTACCATGGGAATGAAGTATAAATGATGGATCAGCCCTAACTGAATAAAAGATGAAAAGAAATCACCGTCCTATCGGTGATTTTTTTGTCTTCACTTCTCCCTCGAATTAATCCTTAAATTGTGATAAAATAAGGGTTACGAATGTTTTTGAATGGTCTGTTTTTGCTTAGAAAGCGGGCTACTCAAAAGTGAGCAAAAGAATCAAGATCAAGGGAGAAACAATGTCCAACATCTTTGAAATTTTAATGGATCAGCTGGATATGCCGCTGGAGATGCGATCTTCCAGTGCCTTTTTGCATGCGGAGATTCAAGAAGTCGTGGTGCACAAGGTCAGTCGGGTTTGGGAGTTCCGATTTGCCTTTGCGGAAGTCTTACCGATCGCTTTGTTTAAGGAATTGCGCCAGCGCTTGAAGGATGAATTTTCAAAGACGGGAAACCAGGCGACCTTTACCATCCAAGTGGCCAATCCGGATTTTTCTGCGGATTTATTGCAGGCCTACTATCGGGAGGTCTTTGAGGAAGGTCCTTGTGCTAGTCAAGGCTTTAAGGGACTCTACCAAGACTTGCAGGTGCGCGCGGAAGGGCAGGAATTGATCATCTCTGGGCCTTCTTCGGTTGATACGGAGCATTTTCGTAAGAACCATTTGCCCAACCTTGCCAAGCAGTTGGAAGCCTTTGGTTTTCCGCATTTCACCTGTCGGGTGGAGTCTGATGAGGAGTTGACAGAGCAAGAAGTGGCACGCTTTGAGCAGGAAAATGAAAAGATTTTCCAAGCGGCCAATGAAGAGACCTTGCGGGCTATGGAATCCTTGGCCCAGATGGCTCCGCCACCAGCGGTTGAAGAAAAGCCGGCCTTTGACTTCAAGGCTAAGAAAGCTGCGGCTAAACCTAAGCTAGACAAGGCTGAGATCACTCCGATGATCGAGATTACGACAGAAGAGAACCGGATTGTCTTTGAGGGTGTGGTCTTTGACGTGGAGCACAAGGTGACACGGACCGGTCGGGTCTTGATCAGCTTTAAGATGACCGACTATACCTCGAGTTTTTCCCTTCAGAAATGGGTCAAATGAGGAAGAAGCCCAGAAGTTTGACATGATCAAGAAGAACAGCTGGCTCCGGGTGCGGGGAAATATCGAAATGAACAATTTCACGCGCGACTTGACCATGAATGTCCAAGACATCCAGGAAGTCGTGCATTATGCCCGCAAGGACCTGATGCCAGAGGGTGAGCGCCGGGTGGAATTCCACGCGCATACCAATATGTCGACGATGGATGCCCTGCCGGAAGTCGAAGAGCTGATCGCCAAGGCAGCTGAGTGGGGGCATAAGGCTGTGGCTATCACCGACCATGGGAATGTGCAGAGTTTCCCGCATGGCTTTAAAGCAGCCAAGAAAGCTGGGATCCAGCTGATCTATGGGATGGAAGCCAATATCGTAGAGGACAAGGTGCCCATCACCTACAACGAGGTGGATCTGGACCTTAATGAAGCGACTTATGTGGTCTTTGACGTGGAAACGACGGGACTTTCAGCCATTTACAATGACTTGATCCAGGTCGCCGCTTCTAAGATGTACAAGGGCAATGTCATTGAGGAGTTTGATGAGTTTATCGATCCGGGGCATCCTCTGTCGGCCTATACGACCCAATTGACAGGGATCACCAACGAGCATGTCCGTGGGGCCAAACCCTTGGTGCAGGTCTTGGAGGAGTTTCAGGAATTCTGCAAGGATGCGGTTTTGGTTGCCCACAATGCCACTTTTGACATGGGCTTCATGAATGTCAACTACGAGCGTCATGGTCTTCCCAAGATCACCCAGCCGGTCATCGATACCCTGGAATTTGCCCGCAACCTCTATCCAGATTTTAAACGGCATGGTTTGGGGCCATTGACCAAGCGCTTTGGGGTCGCCTTGGAACATCACCATATGGCCAACTATGATGCGGAAGCGACGGGGCGCTTGCTTTTCATCTTTATCAAGGATGTAGCAGAAAAGCATGGCGTGACCAATCTAGCCAAGCTGAATTTGGATTTGATTAGTCCAGATTCCTACAAAAAGGCTCGGGTCAAACACGCAACCATCTATGTCAAGAACCAAACTGGCTTGAAAAACATGTTCAAACTGGTCTCCCCTTTCCAATACTCAATATTTTGAGGGAGTTCCTCGGATTCCTCGGACCGTTTTAGATGCCCATCGGGAAGGCTTGATCCTTGGATCAGCTTGTTCTGAAGGAGAAGTCTTCGATGCGGTCGTCTCTCAAGGAGTTGACGTGGCAGTGAAAGTGGCCAAGTACTATGACTTTATCGAGGTCATGCCACCGGCTATCTATGCGCCCCTCATTGCTAAGGAGCAGGTCAAGGACATGGACGAGCTCCAGACCATTATCAAGAGCTTGATCGAAGTGGGAGATCGCCTTGGCAAGCCTGTTCTTGCGACAGGAAATGTCCACTATCTGGAACCGGAAGATGAGATCTATCGGGAGATCATTGTCCGCAGTCTCGGGCAAGGAGCGATGATCAACCGGACCATCGGGCACGGAGAAAATGCTCAGCCAGCGCCCCTGCCAAAAGCGCATTTTAGAACCACCAATGAAATGCTGGATGAATTTGCCTTTTTGGGAGAAAACTTGGCGCGCAAGATCGTTATTGAAAATACCAATGCGCTAGCAGATACCTTTGAGCCGGTCGAAGTGGTCAAGGGGGACCTCTATACGCCATTTATCGATAAGGCCGAAGAGACGGTTGCGGAATTGACCTATCAGCGAGCCTTTGAGATCTATGGCAATCCCCTCCCTGATATTGTCGATCTGCGGATTGAAAAGGAATTAACCTCTATCTTGGGGAATGGCTTTGCCGTGATTTATCTGGCCTCGCAAATGCTGGTGCATCGCTCCAATGAGCGGGGCTACCTGGTTGGTTCGCGTGGATCCGTCGGATCCAGCTTTGTCGCGACCATGATCGGGATCACCGAGGTCAATCCGCTCTCCCCCTCACTATGTTTGTGGCCAGTGCCAGTACAGCGAGTTCATTACAGATGGCTCTTATGGATCTGGTTTTGATATGCCGGATAAGGATTGTCCAAACTGTGGCCACAAGCTCAGCAAAAATGGGCAGGATATTCCTTTCGAAACCTTCCTTGGTTTTGATGGAGACAAGGTTCCCGATATCGACTTGAACTTCTCAGGAGAAGATCAGCCGAGCGCCCACTTGGATGTTCGCGATATTTTTGGAGAAGAATATGCCTTTCGGGCAGGGACGGTTGGTACCGTCGCAGCCAAGACCGCCTACGGCTTTGTCAAGGGCTATGAGCGTGATTTTGGCAAGTACTACCGAGATGCCGAGGTCGAACGCTTGGCTCTTGGTGCAGCTGGGGTCAAACGGACGACCGGTCAGCACCCAGGGGGAATCGTTGTTATTCCCAACTATATGGATGTTATGACTTTACTCCGGTCCAATATCCGGCAGATGATGTGACAGCCGAATGGCAGACCACCCACTTTAACTTCCACGATATCGATGAGAACGTCCTCAAGCTCGATGTCCTGGGACATGATGATCCGACCATGATTCGGAAACTCCAAGACTTGTCAGGCATTGATCCAAATGATATTCCTATGGATGATCCAGGGGTCATGGCCCTCTTTTCTGGGACGGAAGTGCTAGGGGTGACAGCCGAACAGATCGGAACGCCGACAGGGATGTTGGGGATTCCAGAGTTTGGGACCAACTTTGTTAGGGGCATGGTCGAAGAGACCCATCCGACGACCTTTGCTGAGTTGCTTCAACTTTCTGGTCTGTCTCACGGTACCGACGTGTGGTTGGGAAATGCCCAGGACTTGATCAAGGCGGGGATTGCCGATCTATCGACCGTTATCGGGTGTCGGGATGACATCATGGTCTACCTCATGCACGCGGGACTTGAGCCTAAGATGGCCTTTACCATCATGGAGCGCGTGCGGAAAGGAATGTGGCTCAAGATCTCAGAAGAAGAGCGCAATGGCTACATCCAAGCCATGAAGGAAAACAATGTTCCTGAGTGGTACATCGAGTCCTGTGGGAAGATCAAGTACATGTTCCCGAAAGCCCATGCGGCGGCCTACGTTATGATGGCCCTTCGGGTGGCTTACTTTAAGGTGCATCATCCACTTTATTACTACTGTGCTTACTTCTCTATTCGTGCTAAGGCCTTTGATATCAAGACCATGGGAGCGGGCCTAGAAGCTGTGAAAGCGCGGATGAAGGACATTGCTGAAAAACGTAAGAACAACGAAGCTTCTAATGTGGAGATCGACCTCTACACCACCCTTGAAATTGTCAATGAGATGTGGGAGCGTGGCTTCAAGTTTGGGAAATTGGACCTCTATCGCAGTGATGCGACTGAATTCATCATCGATGGAGACACCCTTATCCCGCCATTTGTCGCCATGGATGGATTGGGAGAGAACGTAGCCAAGCAGATTGTACGAGCTCGCAAAGAAGGAGAATTCCTTTCTAAAACAGAGTTGCGAAAACGTGGAGGCGTCTCCTCAACCTTGGTGGAAAAGATGGACGAGATGGGAATCCTTGGTAATATGCCAGAAGACAACCAGCTCAGTCTCTTTGATGATTTGTTTTGATAGATAAATGATTTTTATTCAAAAGTTATCAATCTTAGATGAACAAAAGTCATAATTACATGATGAAGTAACTAATTTATTGAATTGTTCATTTTCTAAGTTTGGAAGAATGTTACATTATCTTTTCAGGAGTAGGACAGAACGAAATTTACTAAAAATCGTACTGCCTTACTCCTATTTTTCTATACTTGTATGCTCAAATAGAGAGAGTTTATTGCAGTTGATTTTAAATTGAGAAAAATAATATTATGTTCTTTCTATATAATATTGACATCATAGTTTGTACATGCTATACTATCTCTGATAATAAATGATTAATATATGATTAAAAAGTTGGAAGAGGCGTAGATATGACTGAATGGATTGTTATTGATCAGTTTGGTAATATGATTGCACAAGGATTTTGGACAAAGGAAGCAGCAGAGCAGTATTCAAAAAATATTCCTAATACAAGTGTTATTCCAAAGAATTAGCTACTCTTAACTACAGATTCATATGAATTTGTAGTTTTTTTAAAATACAATAAAGGCGGATGAAATGGGTATTCAATTTACTTCTAAAAAGGTTGGGGAACTATTGAAAGAAGGTAATTTGCGAATTCCTTCTTATCAAAGACCTTATAAGTGGAACAGAAAGCATATCCGTAATCTTTTTTATGATTTACGAGATGCTATGGAAAAAAAGGAATATCAAGTTGGCTCTGTTATCTTGCATGATAATAATGGATACTTAGATATTGTAGATGGGCAACAACGGCTAATTTCTATTTCTTTATTTCTTCATTTATTAGAGAAATTAGAGAATTATGAAGGTGCTAATCAACTTTTAGGTGCTGAATTTGGAGAGATATCCTGCTATCATGCGAGCGAAAATTATAATGAGTGGGAAAATTTAGCTCAATTGGTTGGTTCAAACCAGGCAAAAGGAATTTGCGAATTTTTATTAGAAAATTGTTCTATCTCTTGTATCGTCATGCCAGAGGAACGTTTATCAGAAGCTTTTCAATTATTTGACTCTCAGAATAATCGTGGCAAATCTTTAGAACCTCATGATTTACTCAAAGCCTACCATCTGCGTCAACAAGATTCAGAAGATGAAAAAATTGTTGAGAAATGGGAGCAGTTTGTGGAAGATAACGATTTAAGTCTGAAAGATCTATTTGATAAGCATCTTTTTCGTATGAGACGTTGGTCGAGGGGAGAAACAGGATTAACCAATAAGCGTTATGGTTCATATCTGCGTTTTACAGAATCTTTTATTGATGATTTTAAAGGTGTTGATTTAAGTCAGAATTTTCCATACCTAGAATTATACCGTCATATTGAAAATTTCCCTATGTCAATAACCATGCCAATCATTGATGGAAGTAAATTTTTTAAGTATATTGAATCTGTCCATCAAACGATTAAAGATCATATAGATATTTTGAATAAACAGTTAGGAATTTCTAATGATTCTAAAAGGGCAGAAAATAGTTCAGATTATCCAAAAGGTATGTTGAAAATTTACAATAGTTCAAAAGGACGCTATATCAAGTGTCATAATTTGTTTCTAAATATTTGCTTGCTTTTTGCAGAGAGATTTGGAAAAGAAGAGCTATCAAAAGAAATAGTAGAGACCTTGTTTATTTGGGCTTACTACCCGCGTGTAAAGTCTCGTGCTATATATGATGCTACTTTAGGAAACTACGCTGCAGGCGGGAAGTTCAGACAAAGAGAAGTTCAAAAACTTTTCCAAATTTTAGCCCATGCTGTAACTCCAAATGATTTCATGCTTAAGATAGATAGAGAATTATTTGAAAATTATACTGTGGAGCAGATTATAGAGGAGGAAAGAGGGAAATGGTAGAGACACATATCAGCTTGTCCGTTGATCGTTTATTAAACGAAGATAGCTATGCTATTCCTCTTTATCAGAGAAATTTTTCCTGGACTTATGATGAGATCGAGCAGTTATTGAACGATGTAGCAGATGCTTATCAAGAAAAGAGAGACAATTACTATATTGGAACATTAGTTGTCAATGAAGAGAATGGTCTTTTTAAAATTATAGATGGTCAACAACGAACAACAGCCCTTAATTTAATTGCTTTGGTTTTGAAAAATGAGTTTAATTTTGACAAATTAGAGGCGGTCAACTTAACTTTCCCGGCTCGGAGAAGATCAAATGAGAATATTCAAAAACTATTTATCAATGAAAAAATTTCTGAGAACGATGAAAATGAATTAACTAGAGGTTACAGACATGCTAAAGATGCCTTGAAAAAAGTGCTAGGAGAGCGCCAACTTGAACCTCAGTACTTCGTTGATTATCTTTTTAATAAAGTCATCATTTTTCGAAGTATACTTCCTAAAGATTTAGATTTGAATCTTTATTTCGAACGTTTTAACTCTCGGGGAGAACAACTAGAAGCTCATGAAATTCTTAAGGCACAAATGATGGCTAAGTTTGGAGAAAATCAAGAAACAGCAGAAAAATTTGCTAGAATCTGGGATGCTTGCGCTGAATTTGATAAGCCGGTAGCAAGTCAATTTAAGATGAGGCGGAAGAGGGCAGACAGTTTTCAGGAGCGTGAACGTATTTTTGGATGGCACTTTTCAAATTACTCATTTCATAATATTTATGATGACATTGATTTTTATCAAAATGAAAGAAGAAAGTTATCAGATGTATTAGGAAAAAAGATAAATGAAAAAAATATAGAAGTAGAAAAAGATTTTGGTGATTATACCCAAGTTATAGATTTTCCTACCTTCTTACTCCATGTATTGGCTATTTGGGAAGGTAGAGATCCCAGTGAGGTTCAGCTAGACGATAAGAAACTCTTAACTCTATTTGATATAAAAAATAAAAATAAGACTTGGGTTATTGAATTCAGTGAATTTCTTCTTAAAATAAAACATATTTTTGATAATTACATCGTTAGAAATTCAAATATGGATTCTTCAAGCAGAAATAAGGATGAATGGTTTTTGCAGAAGGGAACTTATTATGAATATCAACCTAACGGAAAAGCGAAAGAGCATTACATAGTTGAAGAACGCTTTACTAAGAATACATTTTCAGATTCGGAAATTAACCAAAACATTATTCTTCTTCAATCTATGTTTGCTGTGACTTTCACTGCCAATCGTGATAGTCGTTGGTTATATGAAATTTTGCAATTCCTCTTCGAGAATATTGAGGAACTAAATGATCAAGAATTTGCTATTCGATTTAAGGATTTTCTTGAAAAAATGGCTGTGAGATATGCTGAGGGAAGATTGTTCACCGAGGAAGATATTATTAAGAAATATGGTGACATTCCTGTTTATGCATTTAATTTTATTGATTACATCTTATGGAAAAATCGTGAAGAGTTAGGAAGGGAGTATAAAGGTGTTAAATTTGATCATTTCAAATTTGCTTATCGTCGTTCCATAGAGCATTGGTTCCCACAACATCCAAATAGTGATGAAAAAGTTGAGAAAATGGATGATCAATTCTTACACTCTTTTGGGAACCTTTGTATCATTACAGATAGTCAAAATTCAAAATTTGGAAATTTAGTCCCGAGTGCAAAATATAAACAGTGGGAAGGAATTTTTGATCGTCAGAGTCTAAAGTTACAAATAATGGCTAATATAACAGAAAAAACTAAATGGGAATCATATCAAATAAAAGGACTTGAAAAAGAAATTTTACCTATGGTCAAAAGATTCATAGAAAGTAAGTCATAAGAATTTCCTCGATCATTAATTTCAAAAGGCTATTGTATATCCAATAGATTTACAACAGCCTTCTTTTTTGTTACAATAATCAATAGAAAGAAGGTGAGAATATGTCAAAGACGAGTATGAGTATTCGTTTGGATAGTAAGGTCAAGGAGCAGGCTCAACAGGTTTTTAACCACTTAGGAATGGATATGACTACAGCCATCAACATTTTCCTCCGTCAGGCTATTCAATATCAGGGTCTACCTTTTGATGTTAAGATAGACGAAAACAGGAAATTGCTTCAAGTGGTAACGGATGTAGAGCAAAATCGGAATATGAGTCAGTCTTTTGAATCTGTCTCAGACTTGATGGAGGACTTGCGTGCTTAAGATTCGCTATCATAAACAGTTTAAAAAAGATTTTAAGTTGGCAATGAAGCGTGGTTTGAAGGCAGACTTATTAGAAGAAGTCTTACATTTTCTGATTCAAGAAAAAGAACTTCCTGTCAGATATCGTGACCATCAACTGACCAACTCCAAGCATTTCCAAGGTGTTCGGGAGTGTCATATCCAGCCGGATTGGCTTTTGGTTTACAAAGTAGATAAGGACGAATTGATTTTAAACTTGCTGAGGACAGGAAGTCACAGTGATTTATTCTGATGGATTTAACGATCTTCGCTAAATTTGAGGTTGGCTAATGATAGAAAAGAAAAAAAGAGCAATACCCTGGAAGTCAGGGAAGATCATTTCCATTCGCTTACGAAATGGTGTCTATGTCTTAGCACAAATGATGCGAGAGCCCTATCTGGTGTTTTTTAACCATTTTAAGGAGGAAAATTGTTGGAAGGGAGTGACCTTGAAAGAGGAGGATATTCTCTTTTGTAAAGCAGTCACTCGTCAGTTTCTACGCTCTAGCCCTGTAACGATTGTCAAAGACCTTGAGCCCCTGTTAGATTATCGGTTACCCAAAGAATGGATTTATAGCCATATGGGTGGGCACCCGATTACGGTTTCGGTGAAGGGACGGGAGCGCCAAGTAGCTGGTTTTGGCCAACGGCTTTCCTTGGTTCAGGCGGACAAGGAAAGTGGTCAACCAGAGGATAATCCTCTGCTGGGACTCTTTCAAGCCTATATCCTACCAGATATACAAGAACAGGATTGGGAGCGAGTAGGGCAGACTGAGCTCATGTCTCTCGAAGTTTTTCCAACGCTCAATGAACGTCTCTATCTCTGCTTTCTTTTTGGGAAAAATGTGAATCCAGAGCTAGATATCTCTTTGGGAAAGCCATTGCCCGATGAGTATGAAACCTATCTCGATATTCTTACCAACAGCCCAGAAGCACGACGTCTCTATCTGGGTGAGGAGGATGACTAAGAAAGGAATAGAACATGAAGTTAGAAATTTTTGCAGAAGACAAACCAGCTGAAAAAGTCTTTGAGTACAAGCTAGAAGTGGCAGACAATGTGCTGCTCCTTTCCACTGCCATGCTCTCAGGAGCGATTGCTCTAGCCGGCTTGTTTTCAACCTTGAAAGATTAACGGACAGCCTCTATTTTCCTTTTGAAAATAGAGGTTTTTCAGTCTTTTCAGATCTGATAAGTGTTTTCTTTGGCACTGGATTGTGTTACAATTTTTAGTGACAAGTGTTTGTAACAAGTAAACAGAAAAACAATGGATGTTCTTCCAAAAAGAGGAAACAGAGGAGAAGCGTGTGGCAAGATATTTAGTAGGGCCTTACAATAATAGTTGGAATTTTATGGATGCGCTTGAAAAAGCGCAGGATGGTGATACCATCGAGTTTGAAAATGGGTATGTCTTTCAATGGCCGACAAATAAAGTGATCGAGATCGACAAGAACCTTCATTTTGTGGGCATGTGGTCCCAAATCCAAATGGCAATGGGCGCATGTTTAACAACACGATTGAGGCTTCCTTCCGATTTGTAGAGGGAGCTCAGGTGACATTTGAAGATCTGTGGTTTAAAGTTGGTGGGAATTATACTACCTTGCTCTTATGGAATAGCTCAGATATCACCTGTAAACAGGTCTATTTTGAAGCAACCACTCCAACAAATAATGAATTTTTTATCTATATGGATACGCATTCGAAGTTGACACTGGAAGGAGTCGGGATGAAGGTTCCGGAAAAACACCAAAGTGCCATCGGTATGTCCGCTTCGGAATTGTCTATTCGCAATTCAACGATCTTTTCTAAGATTGATCTGTCAGAAGGATCTAAATTGACCTTAGAAAATGTCCATATTGAAAAATTTGGGAATAATACGATCCATGCCAAGGACTCAGAAGTGATTGCAAAAAATTCAACGATTACAGGCGGGGATCTGGAAAAGGATTTTCCACCAGTTTGGTTGAGGAATGTCATCTGGGAGTCTGAAAACTGTAAAATTGAGTTGCCTACTGGTACTGGGGTCTGTCTTGATAATAATGTTCAATTCAATTCGGATTCGGATCATATGACCTCCATCAATTCATACAATAGTATGATCCGAGCTCATCAAGCTACATTTTCAGAATTTTTATGCGTCTATGAAGAATCCTTTGCTTCCCTGACTGGAGAAACAACCTTCTTGAATGAGAATGCCGAAACCATTTCATTTGGAGTTTTTGATGATGGTGTGCTGATGGCTGAGCATATGATTTGTCATAAGATTGCGGATCCCAATATACGGCTTCAAGGTGGAGCCTTTGCGAAGGTGGGCACCATGACCTATAAGCAAGGGGATGCGCGTGATCTGACCAAGGAAATTGAGGATGACTGTGATTATCTTGTTGGTAGAGAAGTGGCCAAGGGCAATGCGCAAGTCGTTCCTACGGGACAAGCGACGGATGCAACGGTGGCTCCAACTACCGCAAGAGACTCTGGACCAGAGAAGAAACAAGATGCTCTTCAAGAACTCAATAGCCTGATTGGTCTTGAAAAAGTCAAACATGAGATCAAGAAAATGATCAACATGGTGGAATTTAACAAGAAACGAATCGCCAGTGGCAAGGCTCCTGAAAAACAAACCCTTCATGCTGCCTTTATGGGAAATCCTGGTACAGGGAAAACCACTGTGGCCCGTCTATTGGGACAAGTGCTCTTTGATGCAGGTGTCCTCTCAGGGGAAGAATTCCGTTTCGTGGAAGCAACGGAGTCCGATCTGATCTCTTCGAATATTGGAGGAACAGCTGAACAGACCCAAGCCCTGCTTGAAAAAGCGCGAGGAGGCATCCTCTTTATTGATGAAGCCTATAGCTTGGATAAAAAGGACAGCGGTGCGGACTTTGGGATCGAGGCGATCAATACCATCCTCAAATTTATGGAGGACAATCGTGACGACATCATGATTATCTTTGCCGGCTATACCAAGGAAATGGAGGAGTTCTTAAAAACCAATCCAGGCCTTCGTTCTCGGGTGCCAAATAATTTCATCTTTGAAGATTTCACAGGAGATGAGATTGTCCAACTAGGTGAAATGATCCTAAGCAAAGGGGACTACAAACTCGAAGACCGAGATTACTATGCGCGGCACGTTAAGCGGGCTTATGATGGCTCGCTAGATAAGAGCAATGGTCGCTGGATCCGGAACCTGGATGAGCAATTGACCAAGACCATGGCAGATCGGGTGGTGGCCCAAGGTTCCGACGATATTGAGACCATCCTCAATAGCGATATCGATGCTGTCCTTAACCAAGGTAAGTATCAAGCAGGAGCCGACAAGGAAGAAGATGGGATGGCTGCCCTCAACCGTTTGGTTGGAATTGCTAAGGTGAAAGAGCAAGTCGAACAATTCGTAGCCATGGCTGAGTTCAATCAAAAACGGGCTGAACAAGGTGGCATCGTCGAAGATACGACCTTGCACTCTCTCTTTCTTGGAAATCCTGGTACAGGGAAGACCACCGTGGCCCGTATTTTGGGCAATATCCTCTTCCAAAAAGGGGTTATCAAGCAGAAGAAATTCATTGAAGTTTCGCGGAGCAATCTGGTTGGAGGCTACCAAGGTCAAACAGCCTTGAAGACGCGTGAAGTTTTGGAGAGTGCACTGGGTGGAGTCCTCTTTATCGATGAGGCCTACACGCTCTATACCGGTTTAAATGATGATTTTGGGAAGGAAGCCTTGGATGAAGTGCTCAAATTTATGGAGGATCACCGCCGCGATATCGTCATTATCTTTGCTGGTTACACGAAAGAGATGCACGACTTCTTGCAGGTCAATTCAGGTCTACAAAGCCGAATCCCGACTACATTTGATTTTGAAGACTACAGCCCAGATGAGATCGTGGAGATCGGTTTGTTAGGATTGCGTAAGCAAGGTTACCAAGTCAATGAAGCCCTTTATGGAGAGATTGTGAAAGGGAATTATATGCGTGCCAATGACCATAGTAATGGTCGCTGGGTCCGCAATCTCAATGAAAAACTCTTGCGTCAAGTATCAACTCGGGTAACCCGTGAAGGTAGTACAGACTACAATTCCATTTTGGATCAAGATTTGGAAGCTTTGAGAGAGAATAGCAGTTCTGAACAACCCCATACAGTGGATGATCAAGGCTATGTTCTTCCTTAAGCTAGAAGGAACAAGAAAAAGGATTCTGCAGGAGCGGGATCCTTTTTGCATGGACTTATGGTATACTAGGAGGAGATCATTCACTTATGAAGGAGAAAACAATGGTTTTACCAAATTTTAAAGAAAACCTCGAAAAATACGCTAAATTGTTAGTGGCGAACGGTATCAACGTGCAACCTGGCCATACCTTGGTCTTGAACATTGATGTGGAACAAAGAGAATTGGCCCACTTGATTGTGAAGGAAGCCTATGCCTTGGGGGCCCACGAAGTGATTGTCCAATGGGCAGATGATTTCACTACCCGGGAAAAATTCCTCCATGCACCGATGGATCGTTTGGACAATGTGCCAGACTATAAGATCGCGGAGATGAACTACCTCTTAGACCACAAGGCTAGTCGCTTGGGTGTGCGCTCGTCTGATCCAGGTGCCTTAAATGGTGTTGATGCAGAGAAGCTTTCTGCCTCTGCTAAGGCCTTGGGCATAGCCATGAAACCAATGCGCATCGCCACTCAATCTAACAAGGTCAGCTGGACCGTTGCTGCTGCAGCAGGTTTAGAATGGGCGAAAAAAGTCTTCCCAAATGCGGCGAGCGATGAAGAAGCAGTGGATCTCCTGTGGGATCAAATCTTCAAGACTTGCCGAGTCTATGAGGAAGATCCAGTCAAGGCTTGGGAAGAGCATGCTGCTATTCTCAAGAGCAAGGCAGATACACTTAATAAGGAACAATTCTCAGCCCTTCATTACACAGCTCCTGGGACTGATTTGACTCTTGGCTTGCCGAAAAACCACGTCTGGGAATCTGCCGGAGCCATCAATGCCCAAGGTGAAAGCTTCTTGCCAAACATGCCGACAGAAGAGGTCTTCACAGCTCCTGACTTCCGTCGTGCTGAAGGTTATGTCACCTCTACAAAACCGCTTAGCTACAATGGGAACATCATCGAAGGCATCAAAGTGACCTTTGAAAATGGAGAAATCGTAGATATCACCGCAGAAAAAGGCGATCAAGTCATGAAAGATTTGGTCTTCAAAAACAAGGGAGCGCGTGCCTTAGGTGAATGTGCTCTCGTACCAGATCCAAGCCCAATTTCCCAATCAGGCATTACCTTCTTCAACACCCTCTTTGATGAAAATGCCTCTAACCACTTGGCCATCGGAGCAGCCTATGCAACCAGCGTAGAAGGTGGCGCAGAATTCACAGAAGAAGAACTCGAAGCAGCCGGCCTTAACCGCTCAGACGTCCACGTCGACTTCATGATCGGCTCAAGCCAAATGGATATCGACGGCATCCGAGAAGACGGAACCCGCGTCCCAGTCTTCCGTAACGGAGATTGGGCAATATAGGGAGCAAAACAGAAATCAGTAACTCGAAGAGTTTGATTTCTACCTCGCTTTTCGATTTTAAGGCTCGGGCAAAAAAGGTCCACAGGACCTTTTTAGTACCCCCCGCCCAGTTGATTAGGAAATACGAGTCCCGCAGGTAGGAGTAGTTCCAATCAACCACTGCGCCAAGAGACAGAAATCGGTAGACGTAGTCTCGTAAAAAAAGTAAGGTAGTAGTGATGATTCACTACTACCTTACTTTTTTGTCATTTACCCTATTCTAATATCAAAAGGCCTTCTTTGATTTCAAATGGGTTATTTGGGTTGATGCGGTCATAGAACATGATGCCGTTGGTGTGGTCGATTTCATGTTGAACAACGATGGAGTTGTAGCCTTTGAGTTTGATGCGTTTCTTTTCCCCATCTTTTGTGAAATACTCAACCGTCACGCGGGCATGGCGAACCACATAGCCTGGGACGTTGCGGTCTACTGAGAGACAGCCTTCCCCGTCGCCAAGAGCTGCATCTTGAACAGAATGGGCGACAACCTTTGGATTGTACATGACTTCTTGAAGGCTATAGGCTTCTTTTGGTGGGTTGCCATCGGCATCTTCTGGATTGGGAACCAAAACAGCGATGATTCGTTTAGAGATATCCAGCTGAGGGGCAGCGAGTCCCACTCCTCCACGGAGGCCAAGTTTTTCAGCCATAACAGGGTCTTGAGAATAGTGCAAGAATTGCATCATTTTTTCACCCAGGATAATTTCCTGATCAGACAAAGGGAAGGTCACATCTTCTGCAACAGCTCGAAGTGTTGGATTTCCTTCGCGGATAATGTCATCCATATCAATCAAATGGGACGCTCTTGTAACTTTTTCAATTGCTTTCATCGTTTTACTCTCACTTTCTTTCTACCCTCCATGATAACACAAAAGAGCCTAAAATTAAAGTTATCTGTCGATGGTTTCCGCATGTTTGATGGACAAATCACTCATCATTTTGGGATCTAAAATCGTATAGACTCGCCCTTCTCTTTGGACTAACCCCCTCTTCGATCATCTGCTTGATGACGCGGTTAAGGTGGCGGTAGCTGATCCCAAAACGCAGGGCCAGCTGATTCATCTTGGGTTTGAGGGTCCCATTTTCATCGCAATGTTCCAGAAAATGCGTAGCGAGGCGTTCCTTGACCGAATAATGAAAGTTGGCAGGAGCCAAATAGTTGATCTGGTGCAATTTCTCAGCCAAGGTCTTGGCCGTAGAGAGCAAAAAGGTTGGATCAAGCAGGAGGCGTTTCTTAAAGTGCTGGGCTGGGAGCTGGACGACTAGCGAGTCCTGGTCTGCAATGACCGATGTAATACAGACCCGATCGAGCAGGAGCTCAATCTCTCCTAAGAGTCCAGGTTTTTCTTGGATTTCAAGGATGGTGTCACTGCCGTTTTCAAGACTGTGAACGATCTTGAGCCGGCCTTTGAGAAAATAAGGAATGACATCTTGCTCAGAACCCTGGCGGCAGATATAATCTCCAGCCTGGTAGAGAACGAGGTCCAGCTGGCTGAGGCAGTCGCCCGGAAAGATCTGGTCCAATTGGTAGTCTGTGATGATTTCCTTGAGTCTGGTAGATGGGGAAATTTTTTTCATCTCAATCTCCTAAAATAGGACAAATGTCCTGTTTTTCTATTTCTAAATTGATTATACTAGGATTCTATTAAAAATACTAGTTTGAATCTTTTCTGAAAAAACCAGTAAAATCAAATGTTACCAGTAAAGTGTAGGAAATAAACAATGAAAAAAACAATGGAAAGAATCAGTCTCTTGAGCTTGTCGCTCATGTTGATCTCATCTTTTTCAATAACAGCCGGTTTGCCGGCTATGAAGGCCTATTTTAGCCACTTCGGCTATTCAGCAGGCCAGGTAGAACTCTTGGTTTCCCTGCCAGCCTTTGCGGTCGTGGCCATGCTCTTTTTAAATAGCGTGATCGAGCGGTGGATGAGTGAGCGTCAGATGATTGTCGCAGGGCTTTTACTCTTTTCAACTAGCGGGCTCTTGCCTTTGGTCGTACAGGACTATCCTCTCATCTTTCTAAGTCGTTTGCTCTTTGGTTTGGGGACAGGAATGATCAATGCCAAGGCTATTTCGATTATCAGTGAGCGCTACTCGGGCAATGACAAGACTCGGATGCTGGGCTATCGGGGATCTGCTGAAGTGGTGGGCTCTGCCATCTTGACCTTTATGGTGGGACAACTCTTACCCCTAGGCTGGCCAGCGATCTTTGCCGTATATGGTGGTGGTTACTTGATTTTACTCCTCTATATCCTTTTTGTCCCTTATCCTAAGGAGAAAAAACAGGCTAGCTTGAAGGTGAAAAAGTCAGGATCCGTCCGCCTTCGCTCTCCTCAATGGCGTTTTAGTCTAATGCTAGCCGTGATTGCTGGTATCATCATTTGTTTCAATTCCATCATTAGCCTGCGCGTGCCGGATATCATTGTTGACGCTCGTATGGGAACGGCGACAACAGCTGGAACCGTCTTGAGTCTGATGCAATTAACAGGGATTGTAGCAGGGGTAGGCTTTGCCAGTTTGACACATGTTTTCAAAAAGAACTTGCTCATGATCATGTGCATTGGTTTCGGTCTAGCTCTGGCTTTGATTGGCTTGTCCGGACAGCTGTGGAGCTTGGTTCTAGGAACCCTCTTAGCCGGATTTACTTACAGTACGGGAGTCACCAGTATCTTCTATCACCTATCTGAAAAAATCCCGACCAATCTCCTGAACCTTGCGACCTCGCTGGTCTTGATCGGCTGCAATCTCGGATCAGCCCTCTCTTCTTTCTTCATCCAGTTGGTGACGCCACTAGCTCCCTCTAATAACCTGCTCTTTGTCTGGATTGGTGCTTTGATGGTCCTAACGGGAGTTTTTGCCTCACAATTGTTAGCACGAACGAAATGATGGAGAAATCATTTCGTTTTTTTAATTCAATCTATTGCGTCCTGTCACTAGCTCGTGTTATTATAGGAGGAGTGTGAAAAAAAGATTAGTTTAAAGGATAGAATAATGAAAAAAATCATGGAGAAAGTGAGTATTCTCGCGCTTTCATTTATTTTGACGACCTCGTTTTCGATTTCGAGTGCGCAGTCGGCCATGTTTGCCTATTACAAGGGAATTCCTCACAGCATGATTGAGCTCTTGGTCTCGCTTCCTTCTGCCGGGATCATGGTTTCACTCATCTTCAATAAATGGATTGGACGCCTATTTTCAGAGCGTCAGATGATTGTGACGGGCTTAGTTGCTTACGCTCTATGTGGCTTTATTCCCTTAATCAGTCCAGCTTATCCGGTTGTCTTTTTGTCTCGGATTATTTTCGGGATGGCAGTTGGTTTGCTCAATGTTTCTGCTATTGCCATTATCAGTGAGCGCTATAAAGGAAAAGAACGCGTCCAAACCCTTGGTATTCGTGGTTCTGCAGAGGTTGTTGGGACGGCCGTTTTAACCTTTGGAGTTAGCCTTTTGATTCGCTTTGGCTGGCAGGCTGCCTTTCTCGTTTACGGCATCAGCATTCCTATCTTACTTTTGTATCTCTTATTTGTGCCCTATGGATCTACGACGGAAGCAGTGGAGGAAAAACACCGGGATGTCAAGATGACAGGGGGTCAATGGCGGACAGCGCTCGGCTTAGCAGTCGTTGCGGCAGCTATCGTCTTGTCCAATGTCATGATCACCGTTCGGATTCCAAGTGTGGTAGAGCAAGTGGGACATGGCACTGCCCAAACTGCGGGGGTTATTTTAGCAGCCATGCAATTTGTTGGGATCTTGGCAGGTTTGGCTTTCTCGCCCTTGACCTATCTATTCCGTGATCGTTTATTATTGGTTTCGGGAGTAGCTTATGGTGTGGCCCAAATGTTGATCGGGGTCTCTCCAAATCTCTTGATTCTTGCCCTTGTAACCATTGCTTCTGGCTTCGCCTACAGTGTGGCTTTGACAACAGTTTACAATGTCTTATCTGATAAGATGCCAGCAGGGGTCTTGAGCCAGGCAACGTCCATTGCGGTTTTGGGATGTAGTACAGGTTCGATCGCAACGACCTTTGTCCTTAGTCTATTAGGGACGATCTCATCTGCTCCAGTCTTCATTTTTGGATTTTCTGGTATCCTCATGATCCTGGTTTCCTTTTTTGGCCTTTGGATTGTGCGAAAGAGCGGGAAGTAATTATGCGGCTAGATAAATTTTTAGTGGATTGCGGCGTGGGGAGCAGGACCGAGGTCAAGCAACTCCTCAAGCAAAAGAAAATCGCAGTAAATGGGAAAAATGAGACAGCAGGCAAACTGCAGATTGATCCAGACAAGGATCAGGTGACCTTTATGGGAGAAGACCTGGTCCATGAAACCTTCGTGTATTATCTGCTTAATAAACCAGCTGGGGTCATCTCAGCGACTGAAGATGATCACCACCAAACTGTGCTGGATTTATTGGATGAGACAGCCCGTCACAAGGAAGTCTTTCCTGTCGGGCGCCTGGATATCGATACCCATGGCTTGCTGCTTTTGACCAATAATGGCAAGCTCGCTCATGCCATGCTTTCGCCGAAGAAGCATGTGTCGAAGATCTACCGTGCCCAGGTGGATGGGATCATGGATGAGACAGATGTAGCCCGTTTTGAAGCAGGCATTGCCCTCAAAGACTTCACCACCTTACCTGCGAGATTGCAGATCTTAGAGGTGAATGAGGCAAATACCAGCTCCTACGTCGAAATCGAAATTGCTGAAGGAAAAATTCCATCAGGTCAAGCGCATGGTCGCTGCCTGTGGCAAGGAAGTGGTGGATTTAGAGCGGATTTCTATGGGTCCTCTAACGCTAGATCCAAGCCTGAAATTGGGAGAATGGCGAAGACTCCATCCTTCTGAACTCAAGTCCCTAGAGGTCTTCGGAGTTCCCTTATAAGCAAAAAACAAGCAGTCTGATTCTTACAGACTGCTTGTTTTTATTTTGTATCAAGAAAATGTACTGAAAAAGACAAAAAAATGAATTTAATTGCTTGTACTATCAAAGCAAATTGTTTATAATGAAAAAAAGATAGGTTGTGTATAAATTCACAATATGTAGTGATAATTTTTTTCGACTCACATACCTTATCTAGTAAACGTAGAAAAAGGAGAAAAAAATCGTTTATGAAAAAAGTGGCTTTATTCTGTTGTGACAACAGTTGCCCTATTTTTACTAGCGGCTTTAGGATTTGCCAAACCCAATAGTCCAGCTAAAGTCCATGCAGATACGATCAATGATGTTGTGACATCTGTAAACATCTCGAAATCAACTGGTGGAGCGATTACAGATCCACTCGGTGTTTGGGAGAGTTTTCAAGTTGAAGCAAACTTTGTGTTGCCAAATGGTCGTGTAAAAAAGGGAGATAAGACCGTTATCCAACTTGGAGATGACTTTAAGGTCTTTGAAACGGACACCATTGACCTGCTGGATCCAAGCGGTCAAAAAGTTGCGACAGCAACAGTAGATGATCAAAGAAAAGTCATCACCGTAACCTATACGGACTATCCTGAAAGAATGGCCAATGTGACAGGGAAACTGCGTTTCTTTGCGCGTGTAGACCACCAAGTCGTCAAAGGACAAAAGACACTTGATTTTACTCTTACGATCGATAAGAAAGTGATTTCAGGTGGGAATATCGATTACAAAGGGGTCAATCCAGGTGAGAATCCTCCTACTCCAGAAGTCTTTAGCAAGTGGGGGTGGACCAACTCAGATGATAAATTAAAATTGACCTATACATTGAACATCAATCAAGGCCACACAGCCCTTCATAATATTGATATTAAAGACCAATTGGCCTTTACAGATGGAAAAATCAAAGCAGATTCTGTCAACATCCATACAGGAACTTGGCAGGTTAGTGACGAAGATGGGGCTTATCATTTAAAAGATACCACAAACGTCACCAAGAATTACTCCCCTGTTGTCAGCGCTGATGGTCGTTCTCTAACGGTTCATATTGGAGATCTAGCTCCTGAACAAGGGATGACTGTTCGCTATGATGTCTATCTGGACAAGGTCCCAGCCATCAATACATCCTACAAAAACAATGCGACAATGACAGCTACAGAAATCAAGGAGCAAAATAAGGTAGCAGACGTTCTGTATCAGTTCCTCGATGGAAAATTCAATGGTGAGAAATATTCCTTCACGATTCACAAAAAGGTGAAAATGGCCAAGCGCTTGCCGGTGCCGTCTTTGCTGTGACAGCAGATGATACTGGTGAGCAAGTGGGAACCATTACGACAGATGAGAATGGTGTTGGCACTATTACGGGCTTGATCAAACAAGCTTATACGGTTCAAGAAATTCAAGCTCCAACTGGCTATGTTCTCTCAGAAGAACTTATCAAGATCAGCAAGGACGATTTTGGAAATGACCTTGCGATTTCTCGTGATGTTGTGAACCAAAAAGAAAAAACAAGTGTCTCTGGCCAAAAGACATGGAATGACAATGACAACCAAGATGGCAAGCGTCCATCAAAAATCACAGTCAATCTCCTAGCAAATGGTGTCAAAGTCGCTTCTAAAGAAGTGAAACCAGATGCGGTAGGAACTTGGGCTTATCATTTTGATAATCTCGATGTGGTCGATGATGCTGGCAATGTCATTGCCTACACTGTTTCAGAAGAACCTGTTGAAGGCTATGAAGCGACTATTGAAGGAACCAATATTACCAACAGTCGGACACCAGAAGTTGTTGAGATTCCAGTAACGAAAGTTTGGAAAGACAATGATAACCAAGATGGCGTTCGTCCTGACAAGGTCACTGTTCGTCTCCTTGCAGATGGTACAGAAGTAGCTAGCCAAGAGCTAAGTGCAGCGACTGATTGGAAGACAGTCTTTACCAATCTTCCAAAATACAATCACGGCAAACAAATTGTCTACACAGTCACAGAAGACACAGTAGCCAATTACTCTGCTGCGATTGATGGAACAACCATTACCAATAGCTACAAGCCAGGTAAAACCAGCGTTACTGTTACAAAACGTTGGGAAGACAACAATGACCAAGATGGCAAACGTCCAAGCACCATTAAGGTACAGCTCTATGCAGATGGCAAAGCTCAAGGAAAAGAAGTAGAACTTTCTGCTAAAAATAACTGGACTCATACCTTTAGCAATTTGCCTCTAAAAGCGAAAGGCAAAGAGATTCAGTACCAAGTGAAAGAAGTTGGAACAGTCAAAGGCTATACTAGTACGGTCGATGACAGTAACAAGGGAAATGTAGTGATCACCAATAGCCGCACACCAGAAGTAACGGAAGTAGCGGTCAAGAAGATCTGGGATGATGCAGACAATAAAGATGGTCTTCGTCCTGAAAAAATCACAGTTCGTCTCCTTGCGGATGGTCAAGAAGTAGCTGTAAAAGAAATCACAGCTACTGATAATTGGCAGGCAGCTTCACGGATCTACCTGTATACAAGGAAGGTAAGAAGATTGCCTACACGATTACAGAGGATCCAGTAGCAGGTTATACAAGCAACATTGATGGTTTCACGGTAACCAATCGTCATACACCACCAACAACACCTCCTACCACACCACCAAGTACACCGCCAACGACTCCGCCAACGACTCCGCCTACAACCCCACCAAGCACACCGCCAACGACTCCGCCTACAACCCCACCAACAACTCCACCGACGACACCAACAACGCCGCCAAGCACACCGGAAAAACCAGAAACTCCAACTACACCAAAAGAAGGAAAGAAAAAATTTCTTCCATCAACTGGTGAAGTTGTTGCTTACGGATTGACCATACTCGGTGCACTCTTAGCAATTTTTGCTTTGGCTTTGCTCTTGCGTGGTAAACGGAAAGAGAAATAAGCTTCATACCGATAAAGGGGCTGGGACAAAAGTCCTAGCCTCTCAATTATTTTTGGATTGTCGAGCAAGACGCAGTGGTTGTGTGGGCTCTACTACGCTGATTCCATCAGCTTTTACAGCCCTACTCAACTGTGCGGAGGTGGGACGACGAAATCAAATTCTAACGAATTACCGATTTCTGTCCCACTCTCTTTTGAATAAGTTGCTTGAAGAATGATCCATCAAATTGTCCAAATTCCCAAGGTTCTTTTTAGAAAAGAGAAAAGCTCCTCTCGAAGGAAACATAAGTGTTTGACAGAAAGATGAAATCTTGGTAGAATAAGAAGGTCGAATAGACAACTAACTCTTTCTTGGTAGCAGGATATGCCAAACCTGCCACTCGGATAGAGCATAAAGAAAAGGAGCTTATCATGGCAATCTCAAAAGAGAAAAAAAATGAAATCATTGCACAATACGCACGTCACGAAGGTGACACTGGTTCAGTAGAAGTACAAGTTGCTGTCCTTACTTGGGAAATCAACCACTTGAACGAACACATCAAACAACACAAAAAAGACCACGCTACTTACCGTGGTTTGATGAAGAAAATCGGTCGCCGTCGTAACTTGTTGGCTTACCTTCGTACAAACGACGTTAACCGTTACCGTGAGTTGATCAACTCTCTTGGACTTCGTCGTTAATCATGATGCTAAGGGCGCCAAAAATCCGTATGAAAATAGGGAAACGACACAGTGTTCGATGAACACAAGGAGTTTCATCTTTTTCACTAGGATTTTAGCCCGAGCTCAAAACAGCTCTCTGAATTCAGGGAGCTGTTCTTTTTTGCCAAGTGCTTAGGCCGTGTTCAATTGAGCATATCTTGAAATAAAGCTACTCTAGTTGAGTAGCTTTTTTGTTTTTTGTCACCTTGCCTCGATATACTCGAGTATAATCTTCGGCTACGGTTCCTAGCATCGTAAGGTAAAATAGACCAGAACTATCTCCCTTCGGGGAGATTTTTTGTTTTCAGAAGAAATCCGGTACAATCTTCGGTTCGTCGCCTTGTCTAGAAACGTTTTATCTAGCAAGAATGGAGCTCTCTGGATTCAGAGGGCTTTTTTCTTGTCTTTTCCTTATCGAACGAGATTCATCATTCTGAGGAAGTCGTTTTATTTGACAGATGTAATGTCTAGAGTTACAATTGATGCATCATAAGAAATAGAGGTTATCGATATGATTGAAATTACATATCTAGACAGTGCAAAACAAGAAAGAGTCATGCATTTTGATTCCTACGAAGAGTTTGAACGCTCCCAACAAGCTTGCTTGATTGGGGTAGCAGATTTTTATCCTGTTGTGAAACTGACCTATAATGGGCATGAGTTGGATTACCAAGGGACTTACGGGGATGTTTTCTTCTATTTGATGAAGCAAGATTTGACGCAGTACCAAAACTAAAGGAGAAAGAAAATGGCAAAAGCAATTACAGACGCAACATTTGAAGCAGAAACAAAAGAAGGTTTGGTCTTGGTAGACTTTTGGGCAACCTGGTGTGGTCCATGTCGCATGCAAGCTCCTATTTTAGAAAAATTATCGGAAGAACTTTCGGAAGATGAGTTAAAAATCCTAAAAATGGATGTGGATGAAAATCCAGAAACAGCGCGTGCTTTCGGCATTATGTCCATTCCAACCTTGCTCTTTAAAAAAGATGGGCAGGTTGTTAAACAAGTAGCAGGAGTGCATACCGCAGCACAAATTAAGGCCATTGTGGCAGAGTTAAGTTAGTAAAAAAGAGTAAGATGGGAACGAATCGTTCTATCTTACTCTTTTTGTATTGACCTTTTAAAATTGGCTTATTGAGTCAAGAGATCCATAATCTCTTCGATACTTGATTTGCTACCTTTTTTTAGATAGTTTTCTTTACTACCTTTTTTAAAAGTTGACAAATTTGGTACCGTCTTGACATTCATATCATGTGCAAAAGCTGTGATGTTTTTTCGCTCCTTTGAGTCGTTATCCAGGTAATAAACGGTCTGATTCGTTTTTTGAATAGCAACTGCTAATTTAGGAGCGAATTTTTGACAGTATGGACAGGATTCGCGACCGATATAGAGAATGAAATCTTCTTTATTGTTGATTTTCTCTTGTACTTCAGATAGCGGAATCTTTTTGACGTAAGTCATTGCTTCCTTGTAAGAATCTGGAGTAATAATTTCTCTCTTTTTGAAATTCAAGTATAAAATAGCAAGCAGAGATGTTGTGCAAATGGACAAAATGAGAATCGTTAATTTCTTATTCACAAGCAACACCGTCACCATCTCTATCTAAACGAGGGCTATAACCAGCTTGTCCTCTGTATAGCGGTGCAGCACCTGCAGCGCGTGCTTCACTACAATTTCGATAGCCCCCTTGTTGAGGTTGTGTGACAAATGCTTGTTGTTGCTGCGTTTGTTGGGCAGCCGCGGCTTGTCTTGCCTGCTCAGCAGCTGCGGCTTGTCGAGCTCGTTCAGCTTCAGCAGCTTGTTGTTCCCTGACAGTAATGGCATTTTGTACTAATCCAACACGATGAGTTAAGCGATCTTTTGTTCCTTGATCAGCTACATTTGCGATGGCAGCTTGGGCTGGGGCGATATTTTCTGTTACTTGATTGTTTTCTAAGGCTTGTACGGCAGCTTCAGCTTGAGCAGCAAGTTGTTTTGCTTCAGCCTCTTTCTTTTCACGCTCTTCTTTTTCTTTTCGTTCCTGTTCTTCTTTCGCCTTTTTCTCGCGCTCTTCTTTTTCTTTTCGTTCTTGCTCCTCCTTTGCTTTTTTCTCTTTTTCTGCTTTCTCCTGTTCGTCGCGTTCTTTTTTTGCTTTTTCTTCTTTTTGAACGAAACCTACCTGTTTTTCAGTTTCTTTTTGAGAAGCTTCATTTTGATTTGAGCAAGCTCCAAATAATAACGCAATTAAGATTGTTAAAATCAACCGTTTTTTCATAATGTTACTCCCTTCGGATATTTATCCAAGAATAATCATACCATAATATAAAAGCGCTTTCAATCACTAACTGGTAATATTTAAATAAAAAATCAGACTTAGAATAAACTAAGTCTGAAAACTGTACTTATTCTCCCAATTCGGCACTGTAAGCAATGATTTGATCGACAGTGTCTGAAAGGAATTGGATGGTATCGCGGAGTGGTTTGTCAGTCGAGATATCTGCTCCGATAATCATAGCTGACTCAAGTGGGGTCTTGCTGCCACCTGATTTAAGGAGGTCTAGCCAATCTTTAGCTCCGTTTTCGGAGTTTTTCAAATGCAAGTATCCCGCTGTTGAGATAACCAAGCCAGCTGAGTAGGTATAGCTGTAAAGCCCCATGTAGTAGTGGCTTTGGCGCATCCAGGTCAAGGCTGCATCGTCATCGATTTCAACGGCATCTCCCCAGAACTCTGTCAAGACTTCCTTCATGATGCTATTGAGTTTGCTAGCGCCGAAGGTGCCACCTTCTTCGATCAAGGTGTAGACCTTGCGTTGGAAGGCTGCTTCTAGCAAGTGGGTGATGAAGTTGTGGAAGTAGGTATCTGTCAAGCGGTGAGCTAGGGCAAAGCGTTTGACGAGGATCGTCAAACTGGTGTTCCAAGTAGTCGCTGAGGAGGAGCTCGTTAAAGGTAGAAGGAGCTTCCACATAGTAGGTCGACATGTGGGCGTTGAAGTAGCTTTGGTTGTTGTCTGAGAAGATGAATTGACCAGAGTGTCCAATCTCATGGATCAGGGTATAAACATCGCTCATCCGTCCTGTCCAACTCATGAGGACATAAGGATGGACGCGGTAAGGGTCAGCTGCATACCCACCGGAATCCTTACCTTCATTGGCCGCAAAGTCGACCCAGCGTTCGGTTTGGTAGCGAGCAATTTCGCGAGAATATTCTTCGCCAAGAGGTGCCACCGATTTCATGACCAAGTCATAAGCGTCATCAATAGTAACATCTGGGTTGAGCGCACTGTCCAAATCCAACTTCCAATCAGCGAAAGTCATTTTTTCAAGGCCGTTGACCTTGGCTACGTGTTTGAGGAATTTTTGAGCAACCGGTGCGAAGTCCTTCATGATCAGGTCAATCTGACGATCAAACATAGAACGATCCACTTCCTGCTCAGCCAAGAGATAGTCAAAGACAGAATCGTAGCCCCGCATATCTGCGATCAGCTTTTCAGACTTAACTTGAGCTAGATAGGTAGCAGCAGCCGTGTTTTGGTGCTTGCGGAGGCCTTCTGAGAAGGAACGAAAGGCTTTTTCACGAACTTCCGCATTCTCATGGTTTTGGTAGAAGTTTTCATAGGTAACAAAGCTATTCTTGTAAACTTTTCCATCCACTTCAAAATCAGCCATTTCAAAGTCGCCTGCCCGCATCTTGGTATAGATGTCTTGAGGCCCGTAGAAGACTTCACCCAGGTTGGTCAAGGTCTTTTCCACATCAGCTCCCAAGTAGTGAGCTTTTTTGATTTTAGCCTGACGAATGGCAAAAGTGAGGTGAGGGAGTTGCCCCAGGCGTTCGAGGACTTCTTCATCCGATTCTACCAAAGCATCATCAAAGAAGGAAGTTCGACGCTGGCCCAAGTTTCGAAATCCATCCCTGCTTGGGCAATTTCTGCAAAAGCTTCGTCGCCAAAGTCAGTGGTTTGTGGCATAAAGCTGTAGTTGCCAATGTGGCTGAGTTGGATCTGAATTTGCTCAAAAATCGCAAAGGCAGCTTCGAAGTCTTCAACGGTGTGGAGGTTGCCCTTGTAATTACGGACAAATTCATTGATTTCTTCACGTGTTTTTTCAATGGCACGCAAGAAGTCTTCCTGGTCTTGGTAGAGGGCTGTGAGGTCCCAGAGTTCGTTCTCAGGAAATTCAGAACGTTTTTTTAATTCCATAATGTTCTCCTTTTGATCGGTATTCTTCCTTAAGTATAGCAGAAAATAGGACAGAAACATAGAGGGAGAGGGGAAAATGCTTATGTAAAAATCTTGAAAAGAGCTGGAAAAATTGACCATTTTTGATATACTAGGATAGATATGAGGAGGTTTTTATGAAAAAGGTTATGATTTCACTACTGGCGGGTGCGTCCGTTCTAGCTCTGGTGGCTTGTACGCCCAAACGCTATGAACGCCAAAGCAAACCAAAGACAGCAACGTCATCATCAGTTAAAAAGAGAAGAAAGATACAGGTCAGAAGTATTATCAAGATGTATTAGATCGCTATAAATCTTATGCGGTTGCCATTAATACTAAGGACCAAACAGCTTTACAAAATGAACTAAAGAAGATCGAAGCAACTTCAGAAGAATATGCCTATGTCTTTAACCTTCAAACACTTGGAAGCACCAATGAGTGGCAATATGCTTTTGAGGATCTTAATCGTGATGGTAATGATGAACTGCTGATTGGGGATGGCAAAACGATTGCTGCTGTGTATTATTTGAAAGATAACCAGCCAACCTTGTTCCACGTAGCCTATGTGGCTTCTGCAGGTGGCTATCGCTCTAGTTTAGAAGTTTTTGACAATGGGCAAATCGTTTATGCTACTTGGCAATCCCTTAATCCAGAAATGGAATTAACCCTTTATTCGCTAGGAAAAGGGGAAGCCAAGGAAGAAAAGAAAGCAACCATTCAAATTGGTGGAAAGGAAACAGCAGAACAAGCTCTTGGGATTTCAGCTAAGAAGTTGAACATCACTAAGCTTGACTGGAAGACGTTTGACGGTTCAGGGGATTCCAAATCAACAGCTAAAGCAGAAGAGAAAAAATCAGAAATCTTCCAAGTACAAGTTACCGTAGCCGATCTCCGTATTCGAAAAGAGCCCTCAACCTCAGCTCCCTCAGCAGGAATGATCGCAAAAGGGACTCACACCATTACGGAAACCGTAGAGGCAGATGGTCATACATGGGGCAAATTGGAATCTGGACAAGGCTGGATCGCCCTTGACTATACAACGCGCGTGGATGGGAATGCCGAATCAGCTCCTGCCCCTGCCAAAACAAGGACTGGAATGAATCTGGATGAAATCAAAGCTGGGAATTTCTCAAGTGTAGCGGGAGTTTGGGAAAATAAGCATGGTACGAGCATTGAGTTTGATGCGCAAGGGATTGTGAAAGTCAATGGTAGTGCTGTTAATGGTGTTCAATTTTCTGGTTTTTACTTCAAGGAAGGTAATCTACACGGAGTTAGTCGGATGCCTGGGGCAACGAATGACACGCCTATTCTTTTCATTCCTTCAAGAGAAGGTGGCAGTGAATCCATTTACTGGAGTAAGAGTGATGCTACGAATGGGAACGATTTGTACTACCGTGTGAACTAAAAAAA